>Ga0206126_10000524_pt1 | contig 50591 bp, 52 predicted proteins | sample Helgoland_Spring_5_FD_148621 | JGI IMG/M metagenome (GOLD analysis project Ga0206126, IMG submission 148621) | Pelagic subsurface seawater microbial communities from Kabeltonne, Helgoland, North Sea - Helgoland_Spring_Bloom_20160412_1 | ecosystem: Environmental > Aquatic > Marine > Epipelagic ...
TGGCGGATTTATCGGCAACGATGAGGACTTCACTGGGTCCAGGCAAAAGGTCGATGCTGACAGCTCCAACGAGCTGGCGCTTTGCTTCAACAACAAAGACGTTACCCGGACCGAAGATTTTTTCCACGGGCTTGATGGTTTTTGTTCCCAGTGCCATGGCGGCGATAGCTTGAGCGCCGCCGACCTTGATAATCTCGGTAGCGCCACTCTCGACAAGGGCGTAAAGCAGTGCTGGGTTAAGCTTGCCGTCGGGCCCTGCCGGTGAAGCGGCCAGGATTTGTGGAACTCCTGCAGCCTGACCAAAGGCGGCGGTCATCAGGGCTGTAGATACTAGTGGCGCCTTACCCCCAGGAACATAAACGCCGACGCGGTCATAGGGAGTGAATCGCTCACCGACCTCAACACCTTCTGTGTTTTTTGCCTTCCAGTCTTTGCGCATGCTACGTTTGGCAAAGGCGTGAACGTTTCGTTTGCTGATAGCGACGGCTTTTTTGATGTCTTCGTCAACCAGCTTGTAGGCTTCGTCGATTTCAGCCTGAGTGACGAACATTGATTTTGCGTTCAGCTTTAGGCCGTCAAATTTCTGGGTGTATTCTGTGACAGCAGCGTTACCACGCTTTTGAACATCGGCGATAATCGAGGCAACAATGCCTTCAATTTTCTGACCCGAGCTACCCGGTGTTGAACGGCGATCGAGTTTTTTGACGAAACGAGAGTAGGAGGTATCCTTGTGGCTGAGGATTTTCATGCCCATCGGTTACATCCTCTGAGCACTTTCTGCAAGTGCTCTATTGGGTCTAAAAATTAAAATCATGATGGTTATGCTGCGGTAAGCTGACAGATGGATAAGAAAAAGCCCGCCAACTCGATAGAGCAGGCGGGCTGGTAAGAGGGATAGTGATGGGCTACTTATTTGGATAGATAGCCGGATACACCTTCGTGGGTGGCAGTCATAGCGTCATCGCCTTTTTGCCAGTCCATGGGGCAAACCTCACCGTGGGCTTCAAAGTGTTGTAGCGCATCGATAACACGGATGCACTCCTTGATTGAGCGGCCGAGAGGCATGTTGTTCACTACTTGGTGTTGAACAATGCCATCCTTATCGATGAGGAAGAGTCCACGGTAAGCTACCATTTCGCCTTCAACTGAGAGATTGCCATCCTCATCGTGCACGTATTCGCCAGCGAGAACATCGTAGTCGTTGGAGATCGTTTTGTTGGTATCGGCAACGATGGGGTAGCTGACACCGTGAATACCGCCTTTGTTTTTTGGTGTTTGGAGCCAAGCCCAATGAGAGAATTCGGTATCTGTAGAACACCCCACGACTTGAACATCGCGCTTTTTGAACTCCTCAATTTCTTCTTGGAAGCGGTGAAGCTCAGTCGGGCAGACGAATGTGAAGTCCTTCGGGTAAAAGAAGAGAACGACATATTTATCGCCGAGATACTGGTCGAGGCTGAAGTTTTCGATGATGTTTTCTCCTTGAACAGCTTTGGTGTTGAAGGACGGTGCTGATTTTCCTACGAGTACGGACATTTTTTGAGTGAATTTACAATAATTTATGGATGAAGCAGGATGCTAACAACCTGCAGACGCGAGGGTATTTAGCGCGGGAATGATCTAGCGCAAGTGATTATTTCTTTTTTAGAAGAGGGAAAAGCACCACATCACGGATGGTAGAGGCACCCGTGAGCATCATGATGAGGCGGTCGATGCCAATACCAATGCCTCCTGCGGGGGGCATGCCGCTCTCGAGCGTTTCGACGAAGTCGTGGTCGATTTCCTGCTCTTCCTCACCACCCGCTTGGTGTTCGAGGCGTTCGCGTTGGAGATCAGGGTCGTTCAGCTCAGAGTAGCCTGGCGAAATTTCCTGGCCATTGATGATGAGCTCATAGACTTCGACGGTTTTGCCCCCAGGAGTAACTTTCGCCAAAGGAATCAGCTCGGATGCGACCCGAGTCACAAAGCAGGGATCAAAGGTGTGCTCTTCGACTTTTTTCTCAAAGACTTGCTGGACGACCTCATAGTCTTCCATCTTGTCAGAGAGTTGCACACCAAGCTCGCCGCATTTGGCACGGCGTGCTTCGGGAGTGATATCAAAAAAGTCATCTCCGGCGACATCCTTGATCAGGTCATGGTAGTTGGCGCGTTTCCAAGGGCGTTGCAGGTTGATTGTGCGAACGGTGTTGCCTTCTTCATCTTTGTGCTCGATTTCTAGGCCACCACAGAATTTTTCGGCCAAGTGACAGGTCATTTCTTCAACCATGTCAGCCATGGTTTCGAAGTCACCATAGGCGGCGTAGGCCTCGAGCATGGTGAACTCTGGATTATGGCGGCGTGAGATACCCTCATTACGGAAGTTGCGGTTCAGTTCAAAAACCTTAGTGAAGCCACCCACAAGGAGCCGCTTGAGAAATAGCTCGGGGGCGATCCGCAGGGTGAGGTCCATGCCGAGTGCATTATGGTAGGTCTCAAAGGGCCTGGCCGCAGCGCCACCGGCGACACTCTGCAGCATGGGAGTCTCGACTTCGAGGTAATCGCGCTCGTGGAGAAAGTTGCGAATCTCAGCAATCATCTTTGAACGTGTGATGAAGACCTCGGCAGAGTGATCATTGCTCATTAGGTCGAGATGACGCTTGCGGTATTTGGTCTCGCGGTCCGCGACGCCGTGCCACTTATCTGGCATTGGACGAAGTGATTTGCTCAGTACGGTCAGCTGGTTGACTTTGACAGACGGTTCACCTTTACCGGTGGTGAAGGTCTCACCTTCTACACCTATCCAGTCACCAAGATCGAGGAGTTTGTAAACAGCCCAGTCGGTCTCACTGACGCCTTTTTTGTTGAGGTAAATTTGGATACGACCTTCGACATCACCAATGGTGGCGAAGACGGATTTGCCCATGTCGCGGATAGCGAGAAGTCGGCCGGCGATGGTGACTGCTTGCTCGTCTGCGAAGTCAGCCTTGAGCTTGCCGGGTGTGGTGGTGGTATCAAATTTCGCTCCGTAGGGGTCTATGCCGAGTTCACGGATTTTAGCCAGCTTTTCACGCCGAACGGCGATGAGTTCTGCTTCGGTAGATTGGGGAGTAGCTTCGGACGTAGATGGCTGATCGCTCATGGCGCGCGGAGCATAGGAGCGAATGGGAATAATTCAAGAGCGGAAATGGTAGGTCATTCATTAGCTGAAGATTCGATGGGAATGCAGACATCAAACTGAAATCTGCATGCAACACTGAGCAGTGTAGATGCGCATTCAATGAGAAGGGTTATGACTTTTGCTTTATTTTTGCCCAGAAGCTAGCCGGGATAAGCGCCTTGGATGTAGCCCTCAAGTTGCACGATGAGCGCGTCTTGGGCTGAGATAGTCCATTTGACGAGGTCACCAATGGTGACGATGCCGACGAGCTCGCCATTATCTAATACGGGCAGGTGACGGACGCGCTTTTGAGTCATGGTTTGGAGGCTAAGCGCTACCGAGTCACTCTCACTGATAGTGACGATTGAGCTGGTCATGATGGAGCGCACATTAATGTCGTGTGACGATTTGCCTTTCAGGATAACATTCCGAGTGTAGTCACGCTCGGAGATAATTCCAATAAGTTCGCCGTTATCAATCACAGGCAGAGCACCTACGTTGCACTCTGACATTTTTTCGATAGCGTTGAAGACGGTGGCATCAGGCTCAATGGTAAAGATTTTAGAGCTTTTGTTGGCAAGAACAGATGTGATGGGATCGGATACTTCCATAATGATTCTTTGGTTTATTGATTTGGTTGGAACAAAGACTCGGGGAGAGTCATCGAGGTGATTTAATCAAACGCATGCAAGGCAGCTGGGCTCGAGGTAGGAGGTATTGCTACGGCCAAGATGTCTGTACAAATGTTGATAATATAACATAATGCCATTGGTCCTAATATGGGGCAAGAGAAAAGGCGAAAAACAACTACGGTTTTGGTGAATATATGTCGTAGTTTATTAGATGTATGAGTTTTTCTTGCTTGGCTTTTGGGCTTCCGATTTCGTTCATTCAGCTCTAAAACTGGAGCCATGGGATCTTTATTGGCTCTTTTAACAATTGTATTTATCTCGTTGCTTATCGTCCGTGTTGGAACCAATGCACTAGTATTGACCGGAATGTCCGTGTCTGCTGCCAGATTTCAGGCGGCCTCGGCGTTTTTTGGGGTCGGTTTTACTACCGCGGAGGCTGAGATTGTGGTCGGACACAGAGTGCGGAGGCGCATCATTCTCCATTTGATTATTGCTGGCAACATTGGCTTAACGTCTGCTTTAGCTACTTTAATCGTCACATTCGTCAGTCAAGGCGATGAAGGGGCTTCCGCCCTCTTTGCCATTTTGGGCATCGTTTTACTCAGTATTCTGGTTCTTTATGTTTTAGCTAGCACAGGTTTTATTCGCAGGCCGATGGATGCTTTGATGAAGTATTCCTTGGAGAGGGCGGGGGTGGTTAGAGCGCTCGATTATGAATTATTGTTGAATGTGGAGCATGGTTATTGTGTTTCTGATTTTAAAATTGCCAAAGACCATCAGTTTGAGGGAAAGGCGCTTTATCAATCTCGGCCAAACGATCATGGGATTGTTATTTTGGGAATCAAAAGAACAGATGGTACTTTTGTTGGTACACCAAATAAAAACGAAATTCTTCAGTCTGGTGACACACTGATGGTCTATGGTAGTGAAGAAGCAGTGGACAAAATGGCTCATCCAGAGCAGTAAGGACTTGCAGATCACAGAAGCGCTCACCAACGCGCACTTTACCCATGGCACGACAGAAAAAAGAAGATAAGCCACCCACGCTTAAGGATGACCTCGTTACCCTCACAAAGGTTAACTTAAATACCTTTGTGGTTCTCACAACCTTGTTTGGCTACTTGCTTGGTGCCAAATATTTCCATGGTGTATGGCTCTATGATGGATGGCTGTTGTTTCACACCCTTGTGGGCACGGCATGCACCGCTTTTGGTTCTGCAGCATTCAATCAGCTGATGGAAATCGAGGAGGATGCAAGGATGAAGCGCACGGCAGATCGTCCGCTACCTGCCCGACGTATGATTCCAGTGAATGCATTCGGTATCGGTTGGGCGTTATCTGCATTTGGTATTATTCACCTTGCTTTGAAGGTGAACCCCGCATCTGCTTATTTGGCAGCTATCGCATTGGGAGTATATGTTTTTCTCTATACCCCACTTAAACGTCGTAGTGCTACCAATACGCTTCTGGGCGGTGTTCCCGGAGCCATCCCCCCGATGATTGGCTGGGCAGCGGTGGCTCAAGCAGCTGGCGCGGGTGGGAGCTGGGCAGATGGACAAAGCTGGTATTTATTTGCTCTTTTGTTCCTTTGGCAGATGCCTCATTTCGTAGCGATCAGCTGGTTGGTGCGAGAGCAATATGAGGAGGCGGGTTATGTAATGTGGACCAATGGAGATGTCTCAGGAAAGAAAACAGCGATGATCGCAGCGGGGTTCACAATACCGCTTATTTTACTGGCACCTCTGGCTTGGTGGCTCGGCTACACGGGTCTTAGTTGGTTGGTCGGCGGTACTGTCGTGGGAGGGGTTATGTTATGGCTTTGTGGACGATTTTCTGCCACTGGTGATCGAAAGGCTGCCCAGAAATTATTTGTTTATACGCTGCTTTATCTGCCGCTGGCACTCGGATTACTTGCCATTGGCTGGAAGCAAGGCTAGGGTGCGCGCGAGCCACTATAAACAGGCTCAGATTTGACCATGAATATGGAACCAGCTGAGAGAAACCCGGCAGAACTGCGCCGCACGGCATTTAAACTTGTAGGTATTATGGTGATTGGTGCTGTGGTGGTGTTGACCGCCTATTTTGCCAAATCCAAGCAAAAGGCGGAGGCGAATGAGGGTAGGCCGCCTATTACGACCAAAATCAGCCGTAATTTTGCGGCTAAAAATCAAAATGGTAAACTGGTTGCGACATACGATCTCAAGGGTAAGGTGTGGTTCGCAGTTCCAGTTTGCGTCAACCAGCTAGATGAAAATAAGCACGCGATAACTATGATGAAGGAGATTTCCAATCATTATAAAGGTAACGACAATGTAAGGTTTGTTGCCATTTCGATCAATGGTGTTGATCTAGGAGTGGAACCCAAAGATCTCAAGGATTCGATGAATCAATTGGGTATCAATGATGAGAGGTGGTGGTTTTTGACGACTGGAAATACAAAGAAGCAGAGGGGTTATATTAAAGACCAGCTGAGGCTTGGTATTGTGTCTGAGAGGTCTGATGAAGATCCAGAAGGTAAATGGAAATTCCCCTCACAAATCGCTCTGATTGATCGGGAAATGCATATTCGACAGCGCTATGACTTCCGTGAGGCTGCCCAGTTTGAGCGAGCTGCCAGTGAATTATTAATGGAGAAACCTGAGCTGAAGGATAACGAAAAATTCGAATCGGCCCTCAATGCTGTCGATAAACTCAAAGACACCCTCTATACTAATACCGATTTTGTTCTGAGTGAAACCAAAACAGGAAGCAGAGAATGACTGATAAACAAAAAATAACAACTATCTACGTCAGCGCGGCAGCTATCTCCGTGTTGATTCTTTTGACCACTTGGTTAGTCCAAAGCACTCAACTCAAGCCACCACCGGCTCCAGAGCCTCAATTTGTGGTAGGTAAGTCGTCAGGTCCACTACTCACCTTGCGAAATGACCTCGGCCTTAAGCATCAAGATGGGCGCGACGTGAAAATTTCTGACTTGAAAGGCAAAGTGTGGGCTTTTGCTCAGTTTTATGCGACTTGTCCGATGTGTGCCAAACGTAACTCTCAAGGGCTCAAGGCACTTTACGATAAGTATAAAGATAACCCAGATTTTGTAGTGGTTTGTATCACAGTAGATCCCGCTTCTGATGGGGTGGAGCAAATGAAGTCCTACGCTGAGGCTCTGGGCGCTGATGATGCTAACTGGTGGTTCTTGACGGGTGATACGAATGCACTCACCGACTATATGGTTAATGAGATGAAGTATCAGGCTATTGTCAAAAGAGAAGATCCGGACGAAGCCGCAAGGCTGGGGGCTTTCGAACACGATATGTCGATTGCAGTTTATGACCGTAATCTCTCGATGATCAGCAGGCATGATCTATACAATGCTCGCAAAAAAGGTGATGCATTCTTGAGAGGTGAGGAGGGCAAGCTTCACTCGAGTGTCCAATCATTGCTTGAGAGTAAGTAGAAAGATGTCAGACCACCAAGATTTAAATAGTTACCTCGAGAGAGAGCCCAATGCAGCTTTGCTGAGAAAGCTTGTTGTCATTTCTTGGATCCTCAGCGGTGCTGTATTTGCTCTCGTTATGGTGATGGGTAGATACAAGCTCGACATTGGGATGCAGCTTCCTTTGTTGCCACCTTTGCACGCTATTCTAAACACTCTTGTAACAATCAGTCTCTTAGTCGCTGTTGTTGCGGTAAAACAGAAAAAGATCACACTACATAAAAAGGCGATTGGTTTTGCGGTTGGTTTCTCTGTATTGTTTTTACTAAGTTACGTGACTTACCACGGCACGCAGCAAGAGGTAAGGCACGGAGGAGAGGGGCTTGAGCGTATTGTTTATCTCATCATATTGGGGAGTCATATCCTTCTCGCCGCGGTAAGCTTACCATTCATTCTGATTACTTTGTCCCTAAGTTACACCAACCATTTTGTTCGTCACCGGAAAATGGCACGCTGGGTATTCCCGCTATGGCTCTATGTGGCAGCGACAGGACCTGTTTGTTACCTGATGCTTAGACCTTATTATTAGGGTTCAGCACCAACGTGGCTGGTGTGAAAAAGTGTGCTGATGCATGCTCTCATTAGGCTAGTCAGAGAAATAGTTCTTGAAGTTTGTCGATTCAACCCTAGTGAGCGGGTATGTTATTTCATGCATTGGCTCTCCACAAACGCATTTTAGATGCGGTTGATGATGCTGGCTATAGTGAGGCCACCCCGATTCAGGCGAAAACGATTCCACCTATACTTGAGGGAAAAGATCTGATTGGCTTAGCGCAGACAGGGACGGGTAAAACGGCAGCATTTACACTGCCCTTGCTTTCTGAGCTATCACAAAAGTCACATGAACTATCGACACGGTCTACACGCGTTCTGATTATTGCTCCGACTCGTGAACTGGTGGCTCAGATCAATCAAAGTATTCGTACCTACGGCAAATATACTAACTTACGAACGGCTATGGTGATTGGAGGCGCAAGCGAAAGGCACCAAATAGAGAAGCTGCAGAGTGATGTGGATATTGTCATCGCCACTCCAGGGAGGCTGATGGCGTTGATGGATGCAGGTCATTGCCGCTTTGGTAAGCTTACTCATCTTATTCTGGACGAAGCCGACCGCATGTTGGATATGGGATTTATGCCCGATATAGAGGCTATCACGGCGAGCTTGCCCAAGCGTCGCCAGAGTTTGTTGTTCTCAGCGACTTTACCTCCTCAGGTTGAGCGCCTGGCGAGAAAAGCTCTGAAAGACCCTGTCACAATCGAGGTGGGCAGCCGCAGTAATCCGGCTGAGACGGTGACGCAGTATCTGTACCCGGTAGAACAACACCTCAAAGCGGAGCTCCTCAAGCACATGCTTGAGGATCACCAGCTCTTCTCTGTGATAGCTTTTGTAAGAACACGGGAAGATGCCGATGATCTATCGAAGGAGTTGAATGGTGCGGGAATATCTGCAGAGGCAATTCACAGCGATCGATCACAGAATCACCGCACGCGCACCTTGCGAGATTTTAAGGCAAGCAAAATACGGGTGTTGGTGGCGACTGACATTGCAGCGCGTGGTTTGGACATACCAGATGTAACGCATGTCATCAACTTCGACTTCCCTCAGCAGAGTGAGGATTATATCCACCGTATTGGTCGCACTGGCCGTGCCGGAAATGAAGGCTGTGCGCTCAGCTTCGTCACCTCTGGTGATGGCGAGCGTTTAAAGAAGCTGGAGCGTCATATTGGCAAAACTCTAGCAAAGCGTTTTGCCGAGGACTTTAATTATAAAGTACCTGCACCGGAGAAACCAAGAAGAGGGGGCGGGCTTCAACGTAAGCCCAAGCGCCACTCTGTTGATCGCTTTGATAAGTCGGGACGGAGTTCGACAAGAAGCCGGACTCATAAGTCAGGCTCCAAATCAAGTAGGCCCGATTACCGCAAGCGTAAGAAGAAGTAGCTTAGACACAAAAAACCCACCTAGCGCTTGGCAAGGTGGGTTTGTAAATTTGAAGATAGCTGATTGATTAGGCACCCACGTTGTAGCGAACGAATCGGGCGATGCTGATATTATCACCAATTTCCTTGCTTTGAGCAGCGATGTGCTGCTTGACGCTTACTTTGTCATCCTTCACGAAGGCTTGATCAATTAGGCAAGACTCTGAGAAGTATTTGTTGATTTTACCAATCAGGATTTTCTCAATGATCTCAGCAGGCTTACCTTCAGCTTCAAGCTGTTTGCGATTGATTTCATTTTCTTCCTCAATGGTAGAGGCATCGATATCGTCGCGGGTTAGGCCAGCAGGGTTGAGAGCTGCAATGTGCAGGCAAATGTCACGAGCAAGCTCCTTGAATGTGTCGTTGTTTTTCGTATCAGCATTTTCTGCGCTGAGCTCGAGAAGAACGCCAACCTTGCCACCCATATGAATGTAGCTTGAGGTAGCGCCGTTGCCTTCTGCATTGTATCGGGTAATACGCTTCACTTTGATAACTTCACCAAGCTCGGAGAATTTGGCACCTAAAGCATCTTGGATGGTACCTTCACCATAAGATATGCCGACAGCAGCATCCGCGTCAGCGGCATCAGATTCGGCGATGGTCTTGGTGATGTCAGAAACGAAAGCACCGAAGTCTTCGTTTTTGGCCACGAAATCAGTCTCGCAGTTGATCTCAGCGAGAACGCCGCTTTCAGCATTGTCTGAGACGTGAGCCGCGATGAGACCTTCAGAGGTATCACGGTCAGAGCGACCAGCGGACTTAACGATTCCTTTTTCGCGAAGAAGTTTGACGGCAGCGTCCATGTCACCTTCAGTTTCGGTGAGGGCCTTTTTACAAGCCATCATGCCAGCGTTGGTGATCTTACGGAGCTCTTGAACAGCAGATGCGGTAATAGCCATGGTAGTGGGTAATTTGAGTTCGTTAGTTGCGGTAGGTATTAGTCTTTGGCGACAACGATGGAGTCGACCAAGTTCTGAAGTAGAAGGCGAATAGAGCGGGTAGCGTCATCATTACCAGGAACTGGGTAGTCGATGACAGTAGGGTCAGCATTGGTGTCAACAATCGCGATTACTGGGATGTTGAGACGACGTGCTTCAGCAACGGCGATCGTTTCACGTGCAGAGTCAACGATGACCATGGCAGCAGGAAGTTTTTCCATGTCGCGAATACCGCGAAGGTTACGCAGTAGTTTTTCACGCTCACGCCCGAGAGCCGAGAGCTCTTTCTTGGACATCTTTTTGAAGTCAGGTGACTTTTCGATGTCTTCGAGAAACTTGAGGCGCTCGACAGAACGACGAATGGTTGCGAGGTTGGTGAGTGTTCCACCGAGCCAACGGTGATTGACGTAGTATTGTCCAATCGCCTCTGCGGCTTCAGCAACAGAATCTTGTGCTTGGCGTTTGCAGCCCACAAAGAGGATTTTGTCTCCCTTGCTCGCAATTTCACCGAGGAAATCTGAAGCTTTGTCGAGGCATTTGACAGTTTCCTCGAGGTTGATGATGTAGATCCCGCCTTTGTCCTTCATGAGGAAAGGCTTCATTTTTGGGTTCCATTTGCGGGTCTGGTGTCCGTAGTGAACTCCAGCGTCGACCATTTCGTTAATCAATTCGTTGACCATTGTTTTGTTGGGTGTCCTTCCTTGAATCAGGATGGCTCTGGTAGGTTGGGAAATCCGCCGCACTTAAGCTTAAGTCCTTCAATTTCCCGTAGTTGAAGCGGCGGCGTGACGAAGGATGCGCGGTTGGTAGGGGATCGACCCTCATTTGACAAGGTAATTTTGATCTTTGGCAGCAAAAAAGTGTGCCTGAACCCTAATGAGGAAAGGTGATACAGAATAGTTAAATAATGAGCCCTCCGGATGGTTACTCCAGACAACAGGGCACGAGAATTCCGTCCTTCATCCCATGAATTTTCTTTTTGTCGGCCGGTACGATAGTGGCGAGGCAGCCACCGAAGCTGGTTTGCCCGTTATTGTTGGTGAAAAAGTAAGGGCATAAGCGGGCTCGACCTTGCATGATGCGCTCCTCCCCGGTATCCGGGTCAAAGTATGGATGCTCGATGATTTTCCCAGTGTGATATTGCTGCATCATCCGTGGTTGGTCATGAAAGTTTTCGGTGGCCTCATTGACTCGATCACGCCACTCATCCCCAGAGAGATCATGCCCAATGTAGACTCCACGAGACCCCCACGCGAGTTCTGAGAAACCGCTTATTTTCAGCACGAGGCGACGTTCCTTTTGGCTGAAATTCGCGACATCCATCCATGATTGGACGTCCAGGCGGGGCAGGGCCGCTTGAGGTGGTAATGGAGCTGGGTCTACTACCCAGCTGAAGGGCACAATTTCGCGCAAGCGTCGAAGGTGATTGCCGCGGAGTTCTTTTTCCCAAATGCTGCGCAGCGACGGCGACCAAAGCAGAGCTAACCAGAGTTTTTCCTCAAGGTGAGGTTTGCAGGGAGAGGTCAGGCCACCAGATGCTGCCAGTTTTTTGATTGGCGGTATGTTTTCCCAATCAAACCACTCAAAAAAGCGGTAGGCAGGCGAGTCAGAGCCGTCATCATCCTCGGCACGCATAGCGGTAATGTTGGAGCATTGTTGAGCAAGCCATTCCATTTCGGGTCGATAGTCTTCTGACTCATCACTAACGAGAATGCGCCCACCTGTATCAGGAAAGAGATTCTGGAAGCCGTCACGGATGCCGTTTGCTCCCCCTAGGACATCAAATCCATGTTCGGCATAAAATTGGGATAGCCATAAGGTAATGCCCATGCCGCCTGGCACGGAATCTAGCTCGGTGAGGGCAAAGCTATCGCGCTGAGTATTGTCACCCTTGCCAGTGAGTATGAGGTCGGGGCGGATCACTCTGGGCATTTTGCCCTGCAGGGTGGGGGATCGCTGGGCATCGATCATCCAGTTCGGTTTGCCAGCATCGAGTAATTGGTGAATCCAGCCGGGAAGCTTTCCTTTAACGCTGCGCTGGTAAAGTGAGTCAGAGGCTTTTTGAAACTGAGCCAGTGGGTGGCCGAGGTGAGTGAGAGTCTTGGCGGTTTTATTGGTCAGTGGTAGGGGCTTTGGGGAAAACAACCAGCCGCCATCGTGCCGGAGTTTAGACTCGGGCAAGGCAGTAATGATGTTCTCTAGTTTCAAATTTTGGTTCTAGGGCTTTTAATTTCTTCGGTATTATGGGCACCGCACCTTCTCATTGCCAAGTGTTCAGTGATTCATGATGCATATAATTTCTAGGTGAATGATTACGCTGCATATATCCATCAAGCAGACTTGTCAGAGCTTTTCATCAAGCTAGTATTTGTCTTTATGGATAACTGCGACACCACTGCCTGCCAATCCGCTCGTGAAATTTTCAAGGAGCTAGAGGAAATTTATGACGAGCATAACCTCTATTTTCAGACCATCGGCTCTGTTCTTGAAGCCGCTGATGCACTGGACGTGCCCCAACGGCTGAAGCTGATGCTAACACAGCCAAAAAACGAGATCATGGTGCATTGCCCTGTTGAGATGGATGATGGTAGCTGGCAATTACTCAAAGCCTATCGCGTGCAGCACAACAACGTGCTTGGTCCGTATAAAGGAGGTATTCGCTATCACCCAGAGGTCAAGCTCGATGAGGTCAAAACCCTAGCACTTCTGATGACGATGAAGTGCGCTCTTGCTCGCCTGCCTTTTGGGGGTGCAAAAGGGGCGTTGCGCATCAATCCACGTGATTTTAGCAAGGATGAACTGATGCGGGTCACTAGGCGGATGACCTCTGCACTGGGCGATAACATTGGACCTGATTATGATATTCCAGCACCAGATGTTGGTACCAATGCCCAAGTGATGGCGTGGATGGCGGACACATACATTAATTTTGCAGAATCATCTAGCAGGGTCACGGCGCGAGGGGTTGTTACCGGCAAGCCTCTTGAGTTCGGCGGGTCGGCTGGTCGCGAAAAAGCAACAGGTCAAGGCTTGGTATACGTGCTTGACGCATTGTTGCCGGGCATGAACATCCAACTAGATGAAGTTTCCTGTAGTCTCATTGGTTATGGTAATGTGGGTTCTTGGACGGCGCGCCTGTTGCATCAGCGAGGAACGACGCTCAAAGCGGTGATGGATCATACCGGTGCTATTCTAAATAACAAAGGAATCGATGCTGAGGCACTTGCTGAATATGTTCAAGATACGGGAGGGGTGAAGGGCTTCACAGATGCGGAGGCAGTGGATGAGGCTACATTTTATGCTACTCCCGTTGATCTTTTTATTCCTGCAGCCCTCGAACAGATGGTAGATCTCGAACATGCAAAGCACATGCAATGCAAGGTATTGGTTGAGGGTGCGAATGCACCAACTACTCCACTTGCTGAGCGTTATTTATTGAACAAGGGAGTCGAGGTGCTTCCGGCGATTTTATGTAACGCAGGTGGTGTGACTGTCAGTTATTTCGAGTGGAAGCAGAACCGACAATCGGAAACATGGGATGAGGAGGTGGTCGATGAGCTGCTCAAGACAACTATGACTCGATCAGCCGAACGTGTGCTGGAAATGTCACAACGATTAGATTGTAACATGCGCATCGCCTCTTACGCATCTGCGATCGAGCATATTGACAATGTCTATGAAACACGCGGGGTGTTCCCATAGTAATTTCAATGGCAGCTGTCGTTACGCTTAGTTGCGCAGGAAGTTTTCCAGCATCTTCATGCCGTCTTCGGTGAGGATAGACTCGGGGTGGAACTGCACGCCGTGGATCGGGAGGTCTTTGTGCATGATGCCCATGATGGTTCCATTCTTTGTTTCTGCTGTGATATCCAAGCAGTCAGGAAGGGTGTCGCGCTTGACGATAAGAGAATGATAGCGGGTGGCTGTGATAGGGCTAGGAAGACCAGCAAAGACACTATTGCCCATGTGGAAAATGGGTGAAGTTTTGCCGTGCATCAGGTGGTCTGCGCGTACTACCTCGCCTCCAAAAACTTGACCAATGGACTGGTGGCCTAGGCAAACGCCAAGAATAGGAATGGGCTGTTTGGCGTTTTTTCCAAATTCACGGATGACATCACAGCTAATGCCCGCCTCGTTTGGTGTGCAGGGCCCCGGAGAGATGCAAATACGTTCAGGTGATAGCTCACGAATTTCATCAATGCTCATGGCGTCATTGCGCACCACTTTCATTTCCGCGCCCAACTCACCAAAATATTGAACTAAGTTGTAGGTGAAGGAGTCGTAATTATCGATGACGAGGAGCATGGAAATCGGGGAAGCTTAAAAAGTGAATATTTATTCCTGGCTAATGGTTTTAGCTAGGCCGATGGCACGGATAATAGCCATGGATTTGTTGACGGTTTCTTCGTATTCGTAGGTGGGGTTGCTATCAGCAACGACGCCGGCGCCGGCTTGCACATAGGCCTTACCGTCTTTAAGAAGGCATGTCCGCAGGGTGATACAGGAGTCGTGCCCGCCGTCCCAACCGAAGTAGCCTACCGCGCCAGAGTAGGTGCAGCGTTTGCTGTTTTCGAGTTCATTGATGATCTGCATAGCTCGAATCTTGGGAGCACCGCTCACGGTGCCAGCAGGAAACGTAGCGCGGAGCACGTCATAGGCGGTATGCTCATCGTCGAGCTCACCATGGACGTTGGAGACGATATGCATGACGTGGCTGTAGCGCTCTACGATCATAAAGTCATCCACGGTGACACTGCCATGTTTAGATATGCGACCGACGTCATTGCGGGCGAGGTCTACGAGCATTAGGTGTTCGGCGCATTCCTTTTGATCTGCTAACAAATCGGCAGCGAGCGCATCATCTTCTTCGGCCGTCTTGCCTCTCCAGCGTGTTCCAGCAATGGGCCGAATATCAATTCGCCCCTCAATGGCTCTTACATGCACTTCGGGAGAACTGCCAACGAGTGAGAAGCCATCCAGTTCAAGAATGAACATGTAGGGAGAAGGGTTGATGTGCCGCAGGGCACGGTAGAGATCTACGGGTGAGCCTGCAAAGTCTGTTTCAAAGCGTTGGCTGGGAACAATCTGGAAAGCATCACCAGCAGCGATGTATTCTTTGGCTTTAACGACCATCTGTTCGTATTCCTCTTGTGTCGTATTACTACTTGCAACAGGCGTCTCAAAATCAACCAAGCCGTTGAGCGGAGGGACGTGAAGCTCGACATTGAGAGTATCGATGAGTGCCTCGATACGCGTGCAAGCATCTTTGTAGGCTGCCTCGGGAGAATCATGTTCATCAATGAAAGCATTGGCTACTACTAACAGCCTGCGTAAGCGGTGGTCAAAAATTAACAGTGAGTCAGCAATAATGAATAAGGCGTCAGGAAGGCCCAGCTCATCTTTTGCTGCGGGGCCAATACTGGGTTCGAATTGGCGCACGGCATCGTAAGAGAGGTAGCCGACAGCTCCTCCGTAGAATGGCGGAGCATCTCCATGCGGAGCAGGTTTGTATTTTGCCATGAGCTGTTCTAGCTCATCGAGGATGTCATTTTTAGCCGTCCACGAGCGAGTTTCACCATTTTCCTGACAAGTGACATTTAGACCCTCAGCTTTGATGACAGCTCGTGGATTGTTACCCAATATGGAGTATCGTCCGCTCTCGCCAGTGCTCTCGGCACTTTCAAATAGGAATGCCTCACCCTTACCGCTAATTTTCAGATAAGCAGAGAGAGGTGTCTCAAAATCAGCGGCTAACTGCGCATAAACAGGCACGACGTTGCCCTTTGCTGCGAGGTTGCAGAAATCATCAGGTGATGGTTTGACGGAAGTGATGCTCAACGCTGCAGAGCATGGCGACAAATTACGTTCACGCAATTCGAAAAAAGTGAAAAGACATAGCTAGTTTTGGATGAAACCTAATTCAGACAGGCAAGTTCAATCCCATTATGCCACCAGTGTTCGCTATGTGCTTGGCACGTGACCTCAGCTTAGGTACTTTGCCCGCATGAAGCGTAATACCACCATCGCACTGGCCGCAGTTTTACTTTTAGTTCTGGGTGCGGGTGGGCTCTTTGTTGCTTACAAAGGCTATAAAAGGTATCAAGCACGGCAAAATCAGGAATTCAGATACGAGGGAACGATGGGCAAAGCGGCCGAAGGCTTTCAGATAGAGGCCTTCAAGCGGCACTTGCTCAGAGATGATGCACTAGAGCATGTCATCAAAGAGAATAAACTAATCGAAGTTTGGGGGCTTGAAAATATGGAGGATGCAAAAATACGCATCAGAGCAAAATTTGATGTTAAGCTAGAAAATGCTGAGGTGAAGGTTAGTTACCAAGACAAAGACAAGCAAACAGCGCACGATGTTTTGAAAGCAATCGTCCAACGCCACTACGAAAAATTGCAAGCGAGCAAGGCATAGCAATGCGTCTGATGCTTGCGTGATTGCATGCATCGGCACAGCTTTTTTTGATTAACTAGGATACAGTTTTAAGTATCTCATCAGCACTGTAGCGAACTTTAGTTAGCTCAGCATATTTGTCTTCACTTGAGCGATATCCCATTGCACAGGCTACGGTGGTGGTAAATCCACTATTTTTTAAACCTAGAACACGGTCATACTCAGCGGGAACGATACCCTCCATAGGGCAAGCATCAATGCCTAATGCAGCAGCACTCATCATGAGCTGACCTAATGCGATATACACTTGGTTTTTTGCCCATGCTAGGGTGTTTACAGCATCCATATTGCCAAAAAACCCGTTCATCATGCCGGCGTAACCTTCGAGGCTGTCACGAGAGACTCCGCGCGCATCAGCGAGCTGATCCAGCCATTTATCGATGTCTTGCTGATTCATGCCTTCTCTGGCGCAAAGCACGATAAAATGAGAGCAATCAGTCACTTGATGCTGGTTCCATGAGTGCTCGAGCAAATCTTGTTTGGTCTTTGGGCAGGTAATGGTGATAAATTGCCAAGGTTGGAGTCCGAACGAAGAAGGGGTGAGCACCAAGCTCTCTTCGATTGCACTCCATATCTCCGGAGATATTTTCTTTTCGTGGTCAAAAACCTTGGTGGCATAGCGCCATTGCAAGCTGGATGTGAGGTCTTGAGGTGTCATGTCGGTGATTATGTTGGGAATATGGATTAAAAGTAAATTTACGATCGAAGTCAGTCGTCCTGATTGAACGAGTTATTCGTTATCAACGGATAGTGGCAGGCGAACTGATGGGAACTCTTTTAGGGTGAAATTAAGCATGATGCCAAACTCTTCGGGTGCATCCCGATTATCTCTGATGTGAAGCCCCACTGAAGCAACCCAACTGTCAAAATCGCGGTAGAGATTATATTGTTGAACTTCTAAAGTGCTGTCATCCAGCTCCCAGCGTTGGTAAAACCCCAAGCCCCATGAGTCACTGATACGAGCATAGGCTCTGAAGTCGATCCGGTTTGAGTCAATAAGTATGGGGTGGTTGTTGAGTTGACGGTAACCGAAGGCAAGCTCAACGGTGTCACTGGGCATGAATGTAATGTTGCTCGACCACTCACGAAATTCTGAACCTCCGGCAGCAATAGGAAACTGTGTCTCAAGATTAAGCCTCATCCACGGAAGTGGCTGCCATATAATGTCATTGTAAAGATTGGAAAGATCACGGTCAAATTCCGGATCGTTCATAAACACATCCATGTAGGTGTCCATGACCAGCCATTCGTGGGAGCCGCCGTCACGCTTGGTGATCAAACGGTTGCGTGCTCCAAGTCTCAGAATAGACCAGTCCTTAAGGTCGTCGATTGCGGTAAACCGACCAACTTCCCCAGGTCTTGGCCTTGTTGTCGGTGTTACTACTTCGATACCTCTGAATGAGCTGTCAAGCGAGTCACTCGATAATTGAGAAAGGTTTGCATAAGGTTGGAAAATATGGAGAACACGATCAAGGCCCCATGTTTTATTGACGATGTGAGGGTATACCTTGGAAAATTTGACCGATGTATCAATGCCCGCCGAGAAGTGCGCCCTGTCAAAAGATTGGGTGCCATTATCGATGGCTGAATATCTAGTATACCCTGCTCCAGCGCGGGGAGTGATGGCTATTTTGCTGCCAGGGTTCAAGGGCAAGCTAACCTCATGCCAGGTGTGGAATCGGTTATAGCCACGTTCTTCTAAGAGCCCGTTGATTTCTGCACGTCGAGGGTCTCCAGGAGCAAGTGAATCTGCTTCCGCCCTCAGGCTGCTGGTTTGAAAATCGGCGAGTCGTTCTTCATAGACGCCAAAGCTAGTCGTGCCCTCGTGTAAAATAGGGGACCCCAAGATGGGCCGTTTTACCTGATCAAAAAAGAGTTCAGGCAATCGAGTGTCTTGCTGGTAAAAATCATTAAGTCGCATGCGGCTATAGAGCCCAGCTAAGTATTTGGGGTTTCGGTGAAAGATGCCGGCTACGTTGTCTGGATTTGGATTAATTCGAAAGGTTTCTTGCTCGAAATCTTCTAGGAAAAAGCGGTCACTCAATGCTGTAATATCGAAATTAAGGTACGTCTTGTTGTCGCCGTTGTTAGCCAAATCAATACGATGCTTGAGCTCAAGTTTCCACCGGCTTGCGTCTAGGCCATCTCGATTTTCAGACGTGCGCCTGATGGTGGGATCTAGGTCTTCCAGATAGTAGAGCTTGAATCCACTGAGGTTATCACGGTTTCCTAGCCGAGTGTCGATGAGGTCTAGGCCGACGCCGGCGCCGCGTTTTGTCATCAAGTCGGCATGCCACTGGGAAAGTAGCCATGCGCCCTCGCGTCTCGCGGTGAGTTCATCCTTCTCGCCACCAAGCATGACCCCATAACGATTGAGTAAATAAAAGCCCCAGTTCGATCGTGCTCCGGGAATAAAGTAATAACCTAGGTCGGCATTGAGTGGCTGTGATAGATAAGGTAACCACAGTATGGGAACATCACCTGCGTAAAAGCGCAAGTTTTTGAAGATTACACGGTCACCAGGATATATAGATGTCCGGTCTGAACGGATCCAATAGTTAGGATCAGCAACGTCATGCGTTGTGATTCCAGCATTGTCGCCTACAAAAATCTTCTCGCCATGATGCTCAACCATTCGAAAACGGTTGGACTCCATTAACACAAAGTCATACCCGCTAGTGAGGCCCTCGGCATTTAATTTGCCAGTCGCATAACTATAAGTGGCATGATCACCTCGATGAATGGAGGAGCCTTGATAAATTGCGACATTTTTCGATAAGGTGATTGTTTTTGTGACTGCGTCGAGCTGCACTTTTTCAGCAAAGAGCTGAATACCTGGAATGACTCTTCCATTGCTCAATGTGGTGGATTTTTGACGAACGGCAACTTGTCTTTCTAAGGTGGCAGTTTCTTGACGGGCATTCACCAGCGCATGTCCAGCCTTCAGGGTGATACCATTATCACCTTCTACGATCACACTGCCTTTGTAGAGGATGGTCTGATCATTTGCATTATATCGAATACTGCCGTCGTGCTCTACACGCAAACTCTTGGGTGTTTTCGGCATTTCTGCGAACTGAGCTCCAAGCAGGTCATCCTCATTGGCTAAATTGGCCCTGTCAGAGGTGTTTTGCCCCGAGCTTGGTGATGCCAGTAGCGCCAAAACAGCCAAGCACGTCAGAGAGAGAATGCTCCTAGCGAAATACCTCATTGCGGTGATACTGGCCGAGACTGCCATAACGAGTAAAGTGCAAAGCCAACTCAATTTGATGGTGGGCACGTGTCGTATTGATCTGACGTTTTAAGAGGGTGCCTAATTGTAATTCATAGCTGCATGAGCTACCGCTCAAGAAGCGCTTGTTCACGGGCAACACCAGCTTCACCTGATGGAAGATTACCACTAGAGCGAGACATTTTCTCTGCTGCTAGCTGCTTGGCTAAATTAATCAGCCACATTTTCGCTACAGGCTTGATCAGTGATAGGCTCCAAGTGAGAAGAATTTGTTTGCTGCTTTTCGTTGCAGCAACTTTCTTAGATTTTTTGGGTCTCCTGATGAGCATGGTAGTTACCAAGCTAACCAGAACCGAGCCAGTGAAGAGGGCCTTGGGCTTACGTGATAAAACCGAGCGTACGAGGTTTTTCGGTTTTAACTTCGTGGTAAGAGCTTTCCTGCTCTCTGCAATAGATTGGCGGTTTGAAGCTAACTGCGCAACTAACTCGCTTTTACGCGCTGCAACTTCAGTTATTTGTTTTTTTGGAGCCATAGCTTGTCGTTTTCAATTTCTTTGCGAGATAGTTCAAATAACGGCGTTACGGGTTTGTGCCTGAGCTTACAAAAGCAGACAGCGGCCACCAATAGATGGATGATGGCTAATACAATTGCAATAGCGGACCAGCCAGGAAGCCACTCTGCTTTGTTGTCGAGCCATTGATCTGCAAGAGGAGCTAAAACCCCAATTGTGGCAGCAAGTATCAAACTCCACAAAAAGAAGGCCGAGAGAGCTAATGCGACGCCCTGAACGACTTTCTTGCCAGTGTAAGATATGGCCTCCTTGGCTTCAATAGATGCAAGCTCAACGCGTGCCCCTATGAAATCGGACAAGGTATGAGTAACTTTCTGTGAGGAATGCTGTCTCGAGACTGGCTCGTCATTTACTGGTTCAGAATCCATGGTGTTATTAGATGCAAATAGCTATAATTTGAGGCAGTGCCGCTGTTAACTGATATTTCATGTGTAAAATCATGCTGAACGTTACTGACATAAAACATAGAGCTGTTTTAGCTAATTGACGATGCAGCACAAGATCAAGCGCTGCGCAGCGTTACAACCATTTCAGCATACCTGCACACTTGAGCAGATTGCCCAAGTGCGAAAGATTCATGGATGAGCTGATCAGCGACGAATCACTAGGCCGATAACGATTCCCACGCCCAGAGCAGTCAATACGGATTTGGTGGGGTGGTTGCGAACGTATTCTTCAGCGTCTGCATGTGCCTCCTTGGCCTTAACTCGACCTTGTTCTACTTGCACGCTAGCAGCTTGTTTGATCTGTTGAGCTTTTACACCTGCAGTCTCTTTCAAGTCGCTTGCTTTTGATTCTGCAAATTCACGGAATTGTTGAGCCTTCTCTGTGGCAGCTTGCTTAAAGTGCTGGGCTTTGGCACCGGCTTCTTGAGCAATCTGCTTGGCCTTATGGCTTGGTTCCGATGCAGCAGAGCGAAGGTCGCTGGCTGCGGATTGTGATTTGAATGCATCGCTGACTGGGCCGTCAGCCATGAAGTTTGTGTCTGTGAATGTTTCTTCCATTTTTTTAATTGTTTGTTTAGTGGGTTCTGAAGGGATGAATTGCTGTGATATGAAACCTTTAAAAAGCACCTAATAGATACCGTTTGTTTCGATTAAGAATGTAGGTTTTAACGAATGAAATGATACGGTCTAGACATTACTAGTGAATTGTTCACTTACTCATCGTGTTAATGTTTCGAATTAAGAATGGCACTTTTACTGTCGTAACGCAAGAGGTCCTAGAGGAAAATGCAACTTATTTCTTTTGGTGGCGGCAATAAGGGTCAAGAGTGATCAGAGAAATGGGTTAGTAGCACTTTCAGCAGCTACAGTAGTATCAGGCCCATGCCCAGGAAAGACACGTGTAGCAGGCGGCAAGGTCAACATTTTCTCTTGGATGCCTTGCACCAATAATTCCATATCGCCACCAGGCAGATCGGCTCTGCCAATTCCGCCGGCAAAAAGGGTGTCGCCACCAAAAACCAGATGGTTATAAATAAAAACCACACTGTCCGCCGAGTGACCAGGAACATGCTCTAATTTGAAGGTGAAGCAACCCGCGAGTAATTCAGATTGCCCATTTAAAATATCATCAACCTTGTATGGGCTGATGTTGATAGGAATTCCCGACTGTTTGAGTAACATCTCTAGCGTGAGGCTCTGGGCATAGGGGGCATAAGCATAAATTCTTATGCCTTTTTCTGCTAATTGGGCTGCGTCCTCGATATGATCATAGTGTTGGTGTGTTAGCAGCAAGCTATGAGGTGTTTCGCCAAGGTGATCAAGCCACTGGCTGATACCTAAAGGCGCATCGATTAAGACACTTCCAGCTTCGGTTTTGCTCGAGCCGAGAAGGTAACCATTGGTTTGTGCCATGCCTCCGGTAAAGCTTCTTATCTCAATGTCATGATCTGTCATGCATACGAGCATGCCTCAATAAGGTATATCTGCGATATCTATTTGTAGCATGACTCGATATAATCGCAAAAAAAGCCTTCGAATGAACATGTTCTCTCAAACAGTGATCTTTTGAACAGTTTTTTGTTGACCTAGCTAAACCAACGAGGCAGAATCATGAAAATTAAAAACAACTATTGTCATGAGTACTACAACCACTAAAACTACAGCCAAGCCCGTTACCCAAAAATCTGCAAAGCCAACCAAACCTGCAGATTCGGACATTGCAAAAAAAGAGTCAGCTACAATAGCAAAATCAACACGTCCTCAAGCACAACAAACAAACAAACCTATGGCATCTACCAGCGCTAATAAATCAGATGACAAAGTCATCGCAGCCCGAAAGAAAAATCTAGATCTCGCAATTTCACAAATTCAGAAAGATTTTGGTGAAACAGCGATCATGCGCTTAGGAGATGGGCACCGTGTTGACGTGGATGTTATCCCTACCGGTAATCTTTTAATCGATAGGGCTCTTGGGGTGGGGGGATTTCCTCGCGGTCGTATTGTTGAAATCTACGGCCCGGAGTCTTCAGGAAAAACCACACTCACACTCACGGTGATTGCACAGGCCCAGAAGAAGGGGGGGCTAGCTGCCTTTATTGATGTAGAGCATGCGCTTGACCCTGCCTACGCAGCAAAGCTCGGTGTTGATATTGATGATTTACTTGTTTCACAGCCCAACTCAGGTGAAGAAGCGCTTCAAATTTGCGAAACTCTGGTGCGTTCTAATGCCATCGATGTGATCGTTCTTGATTCCGTAGCTGCACTCGTTACCAAGCAAGAACTCGCTGGTGAAATTGGTGATAGCACCGTAGGCACGCAGGCTCGTTTGATGAGCGCAGCCATGCGTAAGCTTACAGCGATGATTTCCAAAGCACGAACTACCTGTATCTTTACTAATCAGATTCGTGAGAAGATTGGTGTCATGTTTGGCAACCCGGAAACAACCCCAGGCGGGCGAGCTTTGAAATTTTTCTCATCCGTTCGCATCGATATTCGACGTATTGGTCAGATCAAAGCTACCGATGGATCTGTTCAGGGCAGTCGGACCAGGGTTAAAGTAGTGAAGAACAAAGTAGCGGCGCCCTTCACAGAAGCTGAGTTTGATATCATGTATAACGAGGGAATTTCCTCGGTTGGTTCACTGCTCGATCTGGCTCTTGAGTTTGATATTGTTCAAAAGCGAGGCAGTTGGTTTAGTTATTCGGGCAATCAACTGGCCCAAGGTCGTGATGCGGCCAAAGTTGCCTTGAAAGAAGACGAGAATCTTTATAATGAGATCGAGGTAAAGGTGAAAGATGCTATGTCAGAGCCAAAGGCTTAAAAAAGTGATTCTTTAAGCTACCTAGAAGCAGTTAATCATAGAATAAAAATCATTTTATAGTTATTCATATTGTTTGAAGCATGTGCTGCCGTCGATAAGACGGCAGCCATTTTTTTGTCAGGCTCCCCTGTATGTTCTAGGGTAACAAGACGTCTTGAAAACTTTGTGGTGGTATTGGGCAGTTATTCATCTTCGATGATAGCCGATGTCGGTTCTTTGCTATTTGCCTATATACCAAGTTTTTTAGCACTGATGGTGTGTAATAGAAAATCCATAGCGGACTCATGACGCCTTTAGTGAGTAATAAGACACGAAGCATAGCATCAGCACCGTGCCAATAAACATGCTGACCTCCCTTCGTATATTCGGCTAAAATTACGTTACCACTGGGATCGCCATTTGGGCCACTGAGCCTTCGCCATTCAGGAGGTAATATCTGAGCTGTTTTTCCCTGAATTGGGCTGAAGTAGATGCATTTATTGTGATCTAAATGATGAATGAAATGTGAGGTATGTTGGCATAACATACACTCACCATCGAGGAACAAAATATGTCCATGTATAAAATCCATGATTTGCGAATGTGAGCATGTTTAAGATTAGCTACACATGGTGAGCCCTATTGTGGATTATTTCTCAAACTCTCGAGCTTGGCTCTGTAAGTGTCTTCAATACCATTTGCTGCTCTCAGCCAGCCAAAAGCATGGATACGATCGATGGAGAATTGCTTTTTTTTGTGGCTGTCTTTACTCGATGATAGTTGGAGTGTCATTTGAACTTTCTTTCCGGGTTCCATGCGCGAAAATGCGGCATTGAGAAGCTTGGCTGTGGTTGTTTGCTGATGACTGTAAGCATAAATAAGTTCGTCAGAATCTGGTGACGTTAAGATGAAAGAATACCATGCAGCATCATCCCTGTAGGTGAAATTGTAATAATCGGATTTTTCAACAAAAACTCGTAGTTCTGCAGTTTTAATATCACCTGCAAGCAGAGAGGGGATGGCAAGGCTGTTGTAACGTGCATAACAATCCCAATCTACACGTAAACCATTCTCGGTGGAGACTACACAAATAAGGCGCGATTTATTGCCGGGAAATGTTGCAAGAAAGCGGGCAGCCATAATACCACCCAAATCCACAACATCTCTGAAAGTGACCTTGGTAGCGGCTTCTGTAAATATTTGTTTTGGGTAATGGTCGAGTCGTTTACTGATTTGGGCTGGATGCCTACACATGCTCAACTTAATCTCGGGATTGGTAGACATGCCGAAGTCATTGGCAAGCTGGCGAGCTTCGGGTTGATAGAGTCGTGCAATGGCTTGAGCACGCTTATCTTTCAGTAGGTCAGCCCCTGTTTGATCGGGCTCAGGATCCTTGAGCGTTGGAGACTCGTGTATTACCGGATCTTCCGCCATCAGCTCTGTGTTGGCAGTCTCAAATGCTTGCGTATTCTGCTGGTATTTGCGCCATTCTTTGATCGCAACGATGACACCAATACCACAAATAGCTATGAGACAAACTATTACCACGCTCATGAATTTGAGCTTTGAAGCACGACTCATGGGTTGGGGCGGGGTAGATGCTACAGGGGGTATGTGTTCCTCCAATTGATCTTTTTTATGACCGGTATTTTTATTGCTACTGTCAAGTATCGGTCTGGATAATTTTTGGCGTTTACGTGGAATATCGACTTCATTCTTTGTCGCGTAATTCGATCGTTGATTGCTATACCCTAAGTCTTTGAGTTCAGCTGTGTTTTTAGCTGGTGACCTCATTAGCTCTCGTAGTCCATCGAGGGCATCTTCATTACCTCGCATCGCATCGGCATAGCCAGACCAGAATTTTTGTGGTTCAGAGCCATCGTCATGAAGGATGGCATCTTCGTCCATGCTGAAGGCTACGTCACGTTGTTTTTGGAGCTGTTCGAGATAAGTTTGATTAATATCCTTACGGCAGACTCTGCCCTCTAGGCTTTCATAAAGTTGAGGTCGGTTTTTTTTGATCCATCGCGCAAATGCTTCGTTGATGCCCTCAGCAAACTTTCTCGGTGTGCCAAGGCGACGTGTGTAGCGCTCCCAAAATGGTTGAGTATCTTCATTGTGCCGTTTGAGTGATTCATACTCATCGGCAAGAGATTGTATATGCGAGGCTGTGTACAGTTTGCGAAGGTGTTGAAAGAGCCGCAACATACCGCTTCCAGCTGGCTCATTCTCATGGTCTTGGAAATATTCCAGGTGATGTTCTCGAGATGGACAGCTTGCCAACATGCTTAAGTTGCCCGATTCGATGCGGTAGGTGAGTATATTAATCCCACAAAATGATGCCAAGTTTCTCATGATTGATACCAATGCAGCATGCTCCTCTTCGTCCATCGATTCGTATGAACGAGAAGTTTTAGTTTCAATCCAGTAAGCTTTTTGGGCTAACATTATCTCTTCTCTATATCAAAATGAGAAAAATGATGAAGCAGTAACTTAATATTTCTTAATTATTCTTGGTTGAGCAGGTATGAGTTTTTTGTCACTACCTCTATGAACTTGTTGCGTGAGCCATGCTACCTGCGCATCATTATTTGTTAGCTAAGTTGCGATTGTTTCAGTCCCGTTTTTAAGAGATTGAGAACCAAATTCGCATCTGAGCTGATTGATATCGTTTTTGGCCATCGACAATCTAAACCCCATTGTTCTGCCACAATGGATCAAGGTTGTTTTAATAAAAAATAAGAGCTGTATGCCCGTATAAACACTGCTTTTTTTATTTAGCATAGCAAAATATTAAAGAAACCTTAAACTTTTCCTTGCAAGATCGAAAGTTTTTAGAATAATGAGCTTCGTTATGAAAATCGCAGCCCTTTATTTCCTTACAGCGTCACTTATGATATCGTCTATTTGCGGACAGACTCAAAGTGATATAGAATTTCTCCGTGCCCGCGCTGATGCTCATGAGCGCAAGATTAGTCAGCTTGAGCAAGACTTGAGCCGTTTGAAAGCGCTCCTTTCAGATAAGTCGATTGCTGCTATTACTGATAAAAAGAACCATGCTTCAGAGGTGCTCCCAGGCTCTTTATCTAATCCAATTATAACAGATTATGTGGTGAAGGCAGGGGATGTATTGAGTCATATTGCATCTAATCATCAAACGACCGTCACGGCTATTTGTCGTGAAAACAAGCTCACTACTGATCGCATCGTAGTGGGGCAAAAGTTGCGCATACCTGTGACGGGAGCTCAGAAAGCAGCTAGCCAATCTGCCAAAAAGGTAAATTCGTTGCCCGTCAAGAAGCTGGCGAAGCATAAAGTGCAAAGTGGTGAAACCTTACACTCGATCGCTAAACTACACAATCTATCCATAGATAGCCTTAAAGCATCCAACCCTGATGTGGAGCCGACCAAAATGCATGTTGGACAGATCTTATTGCTCGATAGAAGAGCGCAACAACCATCTAGCAATGGCTTGTCAGCTCTTTCTTCATCGAAAGACGTCAAAGCCTCCCCGGCTAGTGCTTCAGTAAGTAAGTCGTTGGCCTCATCCGAAAAACCAGCACCTAAAGATTTCTCGCCCAAGGCAACCCGCGCAAATACAGAGCCTCGTATTAAAACAATCACGGTAGATCAACAGATTACCTATGGAAAATTTGCATCAGTGCATGGGGCTAGTATTTCTCAGCTCAACGAGCTCAATGGTTTGAGCTTAGCTAGCAACACGACCTTGGCTAAAGGTTCTGAGCTCTACGTACCGCAATTTTAGTGACTGAGTGAAAAATTTGTTAGCGACAGGAAAACGCAAACAATTCTCCTTAGGGAGAACATAACGACGAAAAGGACTGGGCGTCTGGTTGGTTTATCCGCCAGGCGTCCTTCTTTTTAATCTTTTATTCTCTGCCGAGCTATTTGTGTACAGAGATTCTTGTCTCTTTCAGAGGCTACAAACTTATCCTTTTGACTTTATCAATCGGCTCTAGATATTTATTTTCTTGTTGACCTAGGGCCTGTATATTGTATTTTATTACAATAATAACTCATTAAATATAAATTATTGCAAATAATTAACTTATATTAAGTATATTTTTGGCATCACCCCCATTTAAAATAATTACACCTATCAAGCTCATGACAGAGGACAATAACCCAAAACCAACCAAAAAAACATCCGCAGTTCCACTGCGCAAAGAGACGGTCCGTGTCACACTCAAATCAAACCCTAATGAGCGAGATGCCGCCACTAATGCTGGTGCTCCACCCGAACCAGCACCAACGATACCTCTCAAATCTCCTACGACAGGAGCCCCAGCAGTGCCTCCACCGTCTCCAGCTACTCGACCTATCCCTCAAGCTCCCAAGGCACCTCAAATGCCGGCGACTGCCAAGTTACAAACGGCATCTCAAGCCAAAAACCCAATTGCAGCTCCCACTGTTGCGGCTTCTACCTTCGCTGGTGCTGAAAATTTGGTGCCTCCACCCAAGCCTTCCACATTAAAAATTGCGACCCCTGATTTTGCTGGGCCAGTTGACCCTGAAGGTGCTGAAGTCCCAGAACCAGCGCCAACAGTAAGCTTAGCGACTCCCCAGACTCCTCCACCTGTAGGGGCGTCAAGCCAGCCTCTCCCAAAGGCTACGGTTCAGATACAGCCAACAGAATCAATGGCAGTACCCGATGCCTCTGCGGCTGGTCCTCAGTTGACAACAGCGAGGGTTGAAGATCTCGAAGAGGCTGCAGCCGATAGGGCCGAATCAACTAACACCGTATTTTCTATTGTTGCTCTCGTCGCAGCAGTCATCCTTCTTGGATTGCAGCTTGGAACGGCTAATATATGGGTAAATGATGACAGCTTAGACAATCCAGGCTGGGGCCGTCTCTTTGATTAATCTCTCATTGGTAGATCTTTCACCCACACCTGATATATCAAAATAAAATGACTAAAGAATTGGTAATTCCCATTGTTCTCTTCGTTATTGCTTGCCTTGTTGCTTACTTTGCATGGTCAACTGGCCAAATACCTCATTAACGATTGTATGTGATTGCTTGTTTGATCCTTGGCTACAAGGAATGTAGAGCATCGATCTGACGCAATCAATGCGTCCAATGCGGGGGTCTTTGATATTATGAATATCCCGCCATCTAGCGGCTTGACGTATGGTCATCGTTAGTCATATTTCGAACATGGCTAATGCATATAATGAAGCAAATTTTGAGGCCGAGGTAATTAACTCGGACAAGCCCGTTCTGGTAGATTTTTGGGCCGAATGGTGTGGACCATGTAAAATGATCTCCCCCCTTATTGACCAACTCGCAGATGCCGTCGGTGAATCGGCGAGCGTAGGCAAGGTAGAGGTGGATACCAACCAAAGCCTAGCTGCTAAATACGGTGTTCGTTCTATCCCTTGTTTGTTATTTTTCAAAGATGGCGAGGTCAAAGACACGATCACAGGTGCTAATGTTACGCTTGATCAGCTGAAGTCTAAATTAGAAGAGCTTGCATAAATAATTACGATACGGGGCTTTAGAGCATGTCAATTAAGCTCTCTGCCACTCTCGATTTCATAGCCGCGCGCCTTCCTGAAAGGTGTGCGGCTTATTTTTTCTTATTTGGCTGTTGGTTCATCATTTTATGGCTGCTTTCCTCTGGGAATCCTTCCTTGAAGCATGCGAACCAGATTCCCCATTTTGATAAAATTGCTCATTTTATCTACTTCTTCATTGGGGGAGCATTGCTAACAACGGCTTGCGGTTTGAAATGGCATGGTTTGTCCCGCATGAAACTCTTCTTTTTGGTTGTTTTTGTTTGTTCGCTCATCGGCAGGCTAGATGAATATCATCAAGGCTTCGTCCCAGGAAGAACGGGAAATGATACCGGGGATTGGCTTGCTGATACTGTGGGCGGGTTGAGTGGCTGCCTCACCATTCTAGGCTGCCTTTTATCGAGATTTTCCAATAAGAATACATAGAAAGTAGAGGTGAGGGGTCATTAAATATGGATAAAAGCTCAATATTTTAGGTGAAATAACGCAAATTCCCTTGACTGGCGGCTAGTGGAGTGTATTTCTCCCCGCCCATATCGTGCGCTTCATTCGATATGTTGACAACTCAGAGTTGAGTTACCCCAGAAGCGAATTTCAATTTAAATCAATTCAGAATAATGGCCAGAGTATGTAGTATCAGAGGTTCCCGCGTCCGCGTCGGTGGAAGAGTTCACCGTTCCGGTCTTGCCAAGAAAAAGGGAGGAATCGGTCGTCACGTGACTAAAGTGGTTAAGCGCAGTGTGTCACCGAACCTGCATACTAAGCGTATATATGTTCCTGAGCTTGGTCGCCACGTCAAAGTAAAGCTCAGTGCCAAGGCGATTAAGACCATCAACAAAAACGGTGCTTACGCTACGCTTAAAAAAGCAGGCCTCATATAATAAAGAACATTCGTAATCATTCATCAAACGGCGACCTCTGGGTCGCCGTTTTTGTTTGAGTGATCAGATGCTTGCTAAGCTCACGGAAGGAAAGCTAAGTGCCTTTTTATAATGATGGTCTCAGGTAATTGGCCAGCGCCTCAATCGACGTTTTGTCATGGCTGCTACTCATGGTGATTCTCAACCGTGCTGTATTGCGTGCAACGGTAGGGTATCGAATAGCGGGAACCTGAAAGCCATGGTCTCTCAACTCGGTAGAGAGCTTCAGCGTCTTTTCCGAGTCACCAATAATCCATGGAATGATGGCCGATGAACATGACCCTTTCATTCCAGACGCTGTTGTAAAAGTTGTAATATTACTCCACAGGCGCTTGCGTAGTTTATTACCCTCTTCACTCTGGATAACCTCCAGTGCCTTAACAGCGGCAGCTGCTTGAGCTGGTGGGGGAGCAGTAGAATAGATGAATGAGCGTGCCCGGTTAATCATAAGCTCAGCCCACACGCGTGATGTTGCAAGGTAACCTCCCGCAACTCCAGCAGCTTTGCCCAGCGTGCCCATTTGGAAATCAATCTGATCTTGAATACCAAGTTCTTCTGCGAGTCCCATTCCTGTTGGGCCTATGACCCCAAGAGCATGAGCCTCGTCTACCATCAATAAGCAGTTGTATTGCTTACAGAGCTCGCTGATTTTCTTGAGAGGTGCGATATCACCATCCATGCTAAATACAGATTCTGTAATGACTAGAATGCGGCTGTCTTGGTCTGCTTTTGTCGTCGCTGATATCAGCAGTGATTCCAATTTGTCTAAGTTGTTGTGCGGATAAATACGCATCGTAGCTCCACTCATGCGGGCACCATCGATCAGACTGGCATGGCATAGCTTATCTAATATCACTATGTCGCCTTTGCCTAGGAGTGAGGTAATAACGCCGATGGATGTGGAGTAGCCGGAGGTGAAGCTCAAAGCGGCCTCGGTTCCTTTGGCGCATGCAATCGCATTTTCTAGTTTTCGATGCGGCTCCATCGTGCCGCATATGAGGCGTGAGCCGGTAGATCCAGCACCGTAATGATCAATGGCGTCTTGATACGCTTGTTTGATCTCCGAGTGCAGAGCAAGTCCGAGATAGTCGTTGGAGGAGAAATTTGTTATTGAGCTATCAAGCTCGGGAATGCGCCGCAAAAGCGACTTACTCTCAAGATCGGCAAGTTCATCCTCAGGGAGTCGCATATTAAGTAAGTTAGTGATGGCTGGCGTAACAAAGCTGAGAAATTAATCAGCTACAGGTCGCTCTAGCGCCCATCGGAGTAGTTTTTCCGAGTCAGACCACACGTTTTTAGTGCTAGCTCCTAAAATTACAACGATTGCGCTACGCCCATTGAGGCTGCCGCTAGATACGAGGCAGCGACCCGATGCTCGTGTTGTTCCAGTTTTCATGCCATTGCAGTAATTTACGGTTTTGAGCACCTTGTTGGTATTTTCTAGTTTTTTGGATCTGCCGTTAGCGAAGCGAAAAGTGTATGTTTTGGTGTCCATGATTCCTCGCAGGGTGGAGCTTTGAAACGCCGCACGACCACAAATGGCCATATCACGCGCAGTCGAATACTGGCCACTGGCTGTGAGCCCGTGTGGATTAAGGAAGTGCGAGTCTTGCATGCCAAGACTGCGAGCTTTCTGGTTCATTACCTTTGAAAAATTCGCTTCACTACCTGCAACGCTTCTAGCTAAGGCACGTGCCACATCGTTGCCGCTTTTAACGAGTAGAGCTCCTAGGAGAGTGCGTCGTGAATAGACTTCACCGGGAAGGATCCCTAACTTCGTAGGAACAACCCAAGTGTCACTTTTATGAACGCTAAATCGATGGCTGAGGCTACCATGGTCCATAACGCAGAGTGCCGTCATTAGTTTTTGAGTGCTTGCTACCGCACATCGTTCACGAGAATTTTTTTCATAGAGAACTCGACCACTCGCATAATCTACCACGATGGCTCGTGGAGCACCTATCTGTGGAGCTGGTAGGCTTGGAGTAGTTGCTAAACTCGATGATGGAGTAGCAACTGGCACTGGTGAATGCGTTGTCAGTTGTGAACTCTGAAAACTGTGAGGGCCTTGGACACATGATGAGAGGCCTATGAGAGAGAGCAATTGAAGGAGTGATGAATAACGCATGGTCAAAAAAAAGCTCTCCTCAAACTCCATCATTAGTAGATGAAGTCAAGCGGGAAGAGTAAATTACGCGTTGCTCAGAATGCTGTTACGATATTTTCAATCATGATTTGTCCAGCTTAAGCCCAACTGGTGCCCGCTCCAAAGAATCAATTTTAAAAAATTCGACCGCGTCGGGCGGGAAATCAAACATGCCGGCCACAAAGTTACTAGGAAAGGATTGGCTCTTGTTCCTATAGTCACGAACGTTTCCATTGTAAAAACGTCGCGCAGATTGTAGCCGGTCTTCTGTGTGTGTGAGTTCTCTTTGCAGCTCGAGAAGAGACTGGTCAGCTTTCAGGTCGGGGTAAGCTTCGGATAGAGCAAAAAGGCTTCTCATGCCAGAGATGAGCTCTTGCTCTGTGGCTGCTTGCTTGGCAGGGGAACCCTCGTTGGCGAACACACTAATGACGACGGGGAGAAAATATGGAACGGATGATGATTAAAAAAATGAAGATAAGCCCGACTGGTATGAGAAGAAGCACCCCAAGAATGATGATAGGAACAATGATGAATTTACCCCAGCTCTTGCTTTTTATCAGCACTAACCATTGGGTTAGCCTGAGTGTGATACGGGCTTTCCATGGTAGTGCCTTATGAAAGTCTCCAAATGGGTTCTGACCACCTGCCCCGGCCTGATCAGCCGCTCCTCTAGAAGAACCGCCAGCCGTTGAGCCAGCCCCATCTTGTTGACGCCGTGATTCGTCACCCGCAGGTTTTTCCGGGGTGATGATTTCATCAATTTCAATGGTCTTGCTTTTGGGCATCTTAATGAAGAGCCTGCTATGCTTGGTGCAGCGTTTTATCTGAGTCAGCTTCAATAATCGCGAAGCGCTCGCGATGAAGTGCTGGGTCTGTGCGGAAGGTGAGGCGTCCGCTATGTGATCGCTCTAGCTCCACAAATAGATTGGAATCTTCATTTTTAAAGCGGTTCAGCACCTCCGTATTGACGACAATCACGAGGTCACCAAGCTGGCCTTCGCCACGCTGGATAACAGTATTGAGAGCACGCTGCACCTCCACGCTCATCGTCATAGGAGTCTTTACTCTGCCGCGACCCTCGCAATATGGGCATGGCTCAAGCAGGCTGTCACGTAGTGACTCATTGAGGCGTTGGCGGGTCATTTCCATCAGTCCAATTGAGGAAATTTGCAACACTTGGGTTTTTGCTTTATCTCGCTTCAAGCGCTCCTTCATAGCGCGATACACCGCTTGTTGATCACGCCGGTGACGCATATCGATGAAGTCGACGACGACAAGTCCTCCAATATTGCGAAGCCTGAGCTGTCTGGCTACTTCCTCAGCAGCTTCAACATTGGTTTCCAATAACATTTTATCGACATCTTTTGAGCCTCTGTTGCGACCCGTGTTGACGTCGACGGTAATCATTGCCTCAGTCTCATCAATGACCAAGTAGCCCCCGCATTTTAGCCATACTTGCCTCGAGAAGGCCTCATCGATTTGTTTTTGAATACCGATCTTTTCAAAAATTGATTGTCGTGATGGCAGATACTGAATGCGGCGTTTTGCTCTCCGAGAAATACGCCCTGCGATATCACGCATTTCATTGGTTGTTTGTTCATTGTCGCAGATCACCTGGCCAACATTGTCTGTGAGAAAGCTACGCACGCTACGTTCGATGAGGTCAGGTTCGCGGTAAACGCAAACTGGAGCCGGCGTGCTATCACGCTTGTCTTCGACGGAATACCATTGTTCAAGAAGCATGGCTAAGTCTCTGACAAAATGACGTGCGCGTTGACCGGTGGCAACAGTTCGCATGATGATGCCCATGCCTTCAGGGACTTGTAGCTTTTGCATGATCCTGCGGAGACGCTGGCGTTCCTTAGGGTCGTCTACTTTACGCGAAATACCAAATTGATCGGAATAGGGGGTTAGAACCAGGTAACGCCCAGCAAGCGATATGTTAGTTGTGACACGGGGCCCCTTGTTTCCAATAGGTCCCTTGGAGACCTGAATCATGATCTCTGATCCTTGAGGGTAGATACTAGGAATATCTTTAGAATTGATACGCTTTTGTTTCTTTCTTTTTTTACCCTCTCGCTGGATTTCTTCTAAGCCACTGTCCAGAGCCGCGGGTATGGCATCCCAAAAATGCAAGAATGCATTTTTATCGAGCCCGATATCGACAAACATCGCTTTGAGCCCTGGTTCAATGTTTTTGACGGTACCTTTAAATATGCCGCCAACAATATTAAGGTCACCCTCACGCTCGAGATTGTATTCCTCAAGGGAGCCGTCTTCGATAAGCGCAACACGGCGCTCAAGCTTTTCCGAATTGATAATAAGAGATGCGCCATCAGTTGCTGATGCTGCTCCTATTCCTAAAGCATTTTTGATTCGTTTCATCATAATGATTTTTTATTAGTGTTTAATGAGTGTTTAGAGATTTTCTGTTGGTGATTTGTGAATTATTTATTCTTCAATGACAATAGCCTTGGGCGCGACCGAGCCTTCTGCGTCAGCAATTTGTCTGATGGATGGTTTCACGATACGTGGACTTTCTGGAACAGTGTAGGCTCTGGCGACTGGAATATCTGATATTTCGTCGCCAGTTTCGCCGCTATCATCGTAAGCGATAGACAGCAGGCCACCTTCATCCGGAAGTTCAATTTTTTCTCGTATCAGGAAATCTCCTGAATGTTCTTTCATTTTAGTGAGCGGAAGTTCAAGCCCCTCGTTCTTTTCGAAAAGGCCTCGCATAATGAGGTGAACAAGTGGACCGGCAACCGCCCCACCACTACTACCACGTTTAACTGCTACAACCACAACATATTTAGGCTGATCATATGGAGCGAAGGCGACTGTCCACGCATCATGTGACTTGATGCCCTTATCTACCGTCTGAGCGGTGCCAGTTTTGGCACACACATCCCTGCCTTTCACAGCTGCGCTTCGTGCTGTGCCGCCGAGTTCATTGGCTGCAGACCACATTCCTTTTCGAATGCGCGCCAAATCTCTCTGCTTAACTTCCTGCTCCGCTAGGTTTGTTTTTAAAATTGGGCGATTGTGTAACAGTGTGCCTTGATGAGGGTGAACGACGCGTTTAACAATACGTGGTTGATAATACCGACCATCATTAGCAATCGCAGAGACCAAGGCTGCTAGTTGTAGTGGTGATGCTGCGCTATCCGATTGGCCAATGGACATCATTCCAGTGATAGAGGGAGTCACCTTAGCTCCCGGACGCAGTTGTTGTCGCCAGTATTTGTTGCCAGGAATGAAGCCTGATGACTCTGAGGGAAGCTCAACTCCTGTTTTTGAGCCAAGTCCTAATAGTTGAAACGTATCTAGCATTTTGGCGCTACCAATTTTATTGGCAATGCGCATGAAATAGCAATTACACGATCTCTGTATGGATTCTTCCAATTCAAGTTGGCCGTGGCCCATTCGCTTCCAGCAATGAATCTTGATATCTCCATAGGGGACATAGCCAGGGCAATATTCTGAATCATTGGCGTGCCCATGGATCGATGCTGCAATCGCGGCTGGTAATTTAAAAGTAGACCCCGGTGTGAAGTTATTTATAGCTTTGTTGACCAGTGGGTTGGCTTGATTGGTGTTATAATTTTTCCAAGCACCAGCATCAATGCTGGGCACAAAGTAGCTTGGGGTAAAGTCGGGCACTGACGCCATGGCAAGGATCTCGCCATTGTTAGGATCCATGACTATTGCGGCTGCTCTACCTGCGCGCCTGAGAGTATTTTCCACCAAGCATTGTATTTCAGCGTCAATGGTTAGCTCTACACGCGAGCCTACATCTGGCTTTATGTAGTCAACCATTTGCAAAACCTTACCTTTGTCATTCTTAAGCAGTGTCTTGATACCTTCTTCGCCCGTGAGGTAGCCGTTCATAGTGGCTTCGATGCCTGCGATGCCTTTACTCTCACCGGTGTAGTGTTTAAATCTGAGCTTATCCTCTGAAGAAATTTCTCCCTTTTCCCATTGCTTTACGTAACCAAGAATGTGTGAGGCCAAGGATCCATATAGATATTGACGGCGCGGGCTTACTCTCACGCTCACACCAGGCAGTTCGAGGTTGTGTTCGGCGAAATTGGCAAATTGATCGTAGGTAAGGTCATCACGAAACGTGAAAGGGACCAAGCCGCCGTGGGTAATATAGTGCGTGTCTAGTGCGCTAGCTCGGTATTTTTTATCAAGTTGGTGAACTGCCAGTTTGGGGCGAACCCATTCATTGACAATTTTATGAGTTTTGATCTGTCTGAAATTTCTGACCAGCGGATCATCTTTACCACGGGTTTGAAGCAGGTAGCGCTTGTAGTCGTTGCGGATTTCTTCGAGGTTAAATATAACCTGATAGTTGCGCTGGTTTTGAACCAGGACTTCACCGTTTCGATCAGTGATATCACCTCGTATTCCGGGTTCGCGGATTGTTACCTCGTAGTTAGATGGGACTTGTTTGAGGAAGCGAGGACGTTCTTTGATCTGGTATTGGTAGAGTCGAGACACCAAAGCTCCGAACCCAATCAAAATGAGGGCAGTGAGAATATAGAGTCGAAAACTGTAGCGTGGTTCTACCATAATAAGTGATTGCCAAATTACTCGATATAGCGGTGTGACGGGCGAAGTCCCTCATAGCGTATGTTGTAATGATAGCTATCGGCTAATTGAGAGATGATCCAGAAGGCTAGAGGTGAAAAAAACATCGTAAGAGCACTCGAAAGATAAATCCGATACAGAACGCTGGGGGGGAAGGTGAAATCTCCGCGCACAAAGTTAAGCAAGAGGTATTCGGCAAAAAGATATGAGAAAACTCCAACACCAGCTAAAATAGCCGATGTGTGCCACTTTGCCTTGCGGAATAGTGGCTGGATGAACTGCATGAATAATCCCATCATCGCGTAAAGAATAATACTATACCCAAACCGTAGTGATTCAACGGGGTCCACATAAATAGATGGATCTCCCCCTTGGGCACCCAAGGTATGCTGTGCATCCCATAAGAATCCGCAGATGAAGGCAAGTAGGAGCATAGAGGCAAAATCTACACAGACGCAACAGCACAAAAAAATGAGCGGCAGAATCAGGACTCGAGCACCGAAAAGAGCCCCTATTGCAGGAGAGAACTGTTGAGCCATACATGCCGCGAGAACAAGTAGTATGATGCTAAGATGATACTTGCTCATTAATTGGTCGAGTTTGCGGTTGCTGCTCCAATCTCCTCAAGGGAGGCTAGAGGCTTTGGGATTTTTACGAACACTGTTTTCAGTGCGTTAAAATCCACCGCTGGCTCAACGAGTGCTTCTCCGAACAATGGTCCTGGCTCGAACGTCTTAATTGTTCCTAGAAGAATGTCCGCTGGAAAGAGCCCGCCTCGGCCGGTTGTGAAAACCAGCATGCCAGGTGTAATGTCGGCATCTTTGCTTAAGAAGCGCAGCAGTAGGTGAGGGGAGCCTTCCGCGGTGTCTCGGAGGCCGCTGATGATTCCTGCTTCGGGGGTGCCGTCAACTTTTGCCGATACTTGGCATTTTTCGTCGGTAAGCAGAATAACGGTGGATGTGTCTTTTGATGGGGCGTCGATTTTGCCAACGAGACCCTCGGGAGAGAGCACAGGAAGTTGGACACCAACGCCATGTATGTCACCACGATCGATGGTAACGGTGTGCCACCATGTCGATGGTTGGCGGCGAATAATTTTGGCTGCAAGAACGTGAAATGGCACGTTCTCTTGAAATTTTAGTGCACGTTTGAGGCGGTTGTTCTCGGCCTCTAATTTGCGCAAGTGGGCGACTTCCATTCTCCGCTGGTCGAGTTCTTTCTTGGCCAGCTTGTATTTCATTTCCCATTTTTTAGAGTGTTCAACCTCCTGAATGAAATCAGAAGCTGTTGTCTCAATGCCTGCCCCGCTCTTAAGAAATGGGCTGATAGCAGTGTAGTATGCACTCTGTATATTACGAACCGTACGCTCGCTGCGCGTGAGAGCCCACAAGGCACCCGCGATAAAGAGTAGCAGTGCTATCAGGTTTTGAGGCTTCATGATCTCCGGTCATCTGGCAGCCACGTGGCTGCCAAGGAACTCAATTGGCTAGCGTGATTCGGAGCTGGTTACACGGCGTAAAAAGGAAATTTCGGTAAGAACCTTTCCTGTGCCTTCTGCAACAGCGCTCAGAGGATCTTCTGCAACGTGAACAGGTAATCCTGTTTCCTCACGCAGCAGTTTGTCAAGACCACGTAACAATGCGCCTCCTCCAGCAAGAACGATACCACGATCGACGAGGTCGGCGGCAAGTTCAGGTGGGCAGCGCTCCAGCGCTGTGCGAACTGCGTCAACTATCGTGTTGAGAGGATCTGCCATAGCATCACGAATTTCCTGAGAGGTAATAGTGATTGTCTTGGGTAAGCCAGCTACGAGGTCACGCCCTTTGACATCCATGGTTGTCTCTTTCGCAAGCGGAGACGCAGATCCCAGGCGAATCTTAATCTCCTCAGCGGTGCGTTCTCCAATCATTAAATTATAAGCTCGCTTCATGTATTGGATGATGGACTCATCTAATTCATCACCGGCTGTTCTGACACTGCGACTGTAGACGATTCCAGACAGTGAAATGAGTGCGACTTCAGTGGTGCCTCCGCCAATGTCAACGACTAGGTTTCCGGCAGCATCCTGCACTGGTAAACCAACACCGATTGCAGCAGCCATGGGCTCTTCGATCAAATAAACTTCGCGGGCTCCTGCCTGCTCAGCGGATTCGCGAACGGCTCGGCGCTCGACCTCTGTAATGCCTGAAGGCACAGCAATAACTACTCGGGGATTTGAGCGGCGTCGGTTGTTGTTCACTTTGCGGATGAAGTGGCGAAGCATGGCTTCGGTGACTTCAAAATCAGCGATCACACCATCCTTGAGTGGTCGGATAGCAACAATGTTGCCTGGGGTGCGACCGAGCATACGTTTGGCGTCATCGCCTACTGCGAGAACTTCGTTGGTTGCCTGATTGATAGCAACCACTGAAGGTTCACGTAAGACAATGCCGTGATCCTTGACGTTGACGAGTGTGTTGGCGGTACCAAGGTCGATGCCGATGTCGTTTGATCTAATGGAGAAAAATTTTGCGAACATAAGAAATGTGTTTCTAGTAAATTATGTGTAAAGTGTTAATTGTAAGTGAGTTGATCGTTGGAGGGTGGCCTGATTTGTTGACAAATACGAATGAGTGCGGCTAGCGATTATAGATTCACTTTTCAAATCTCATTGAGTCGTTATGCCCCCAGACCCTACTCCTGCGTGACTATTCATTCATAGCCCTTCTAGGTCAAGTGGTAAGCACCCGAAATCGTTGAAAAACAGGGCTTTGTTGTCACTTGCCTATTTTTACCTCCTTGAAGTCACTATCTATCTCTATGAGGTGCTTTTTTACGATAATTTCAAGCGTTCATCGCTTTCGAGTGCATCACTCATGGCTGACCACCCCTCGGGTGTCTGCAAGTTGAATGTTCGGAGATAGAGTGTTACCAGCGCGGGGTCGTTATTTTCCAATAAGCTGTCGATCGCTTTTTTGAGAGTATCCTCCTCTAGCTTTTCTGGGAGATCTCCTTCGACCTGCCCCTTTCCATTGTGAGGAATGCCGAGCGCATCGCAGAAAGTCACCAATAAGGCCTCCTGACCTTGCATAAAGTAGACCTGCAATAAGTGCTCTGCGATCATGTCACTCGTTTTGAGTTGTAGGTTTTTGTGAACCCAAGCTATTTGCTCAGTAACTGGTTTTTTCTGAAGATAGGGCAGGCGTAGTTTCCTGTTTGAGGCCAGGCCACCGAGAGCAGTCTTATAGAGGTTGCGGTCTGTATCTCGCATCCACATGAGCATGTCGGCGACGATGGATGGTTTGACAGCTTGGAAAAGTTCGTATGCTTGCATAATGAGAGAGGTTGGATGTTGTTGGATTAGGTAAATTTGATGGATTGTTTCTTGCTAAGACGAAGAATGTCCCCTGCGGCTGGTGAGACAGCTGCCATGGGGTCGTTCAGTTTTGTGCCGTTTAGCTGAACCGCACCAGTCGTGATGAATTGCTTGCGCAGTTCACCATTGGACTTCGTCATGTCAAAAGCTTCTTTGAATGCATAACTGACAAGGGTAATTACGTTAAGATTGGTGGGTAAGCCAGATAGTGCAAGCTCTGTGGCCCCTGATGCGGTATCTCGCTTGGAAAAGCGATCTTCCCAAGTTTGGCGAGCATCGGTGGCAGCTACTTCACTGTGGTAGCGGGCCGTAATACTAGCTGCGAGTTGTTTCTTGGCCTCCATTGGATGCAGGGCGGCGTCACGATCGCTGCCCAGTAGCAGCATGTAGTAGCGATCCATAAGCTCATCTGAGATACTCATGATTTTGCCGAACATTTCGTTCGCTTCATCACTCACGCCGACGTAGTTATGGGCAGATTTCGACATTTTTTTCACCCCATCGAGTCCTTCAAGGAGCGGCATGAGAACGACAACTTGCTGAGCAAGTCCCTCTTCTTTTTGAAAATCGCGACCGACAAGTATGTTGAAAAGTTGGTCCGTACCACCAATCTCTACATCGGCCTTGAGCTCGACCGAGTCCCATCCCTGCATGATCGGGTATTGAACCTCATGCAGGCGAACCTCTTGCCCCTTGTCGATGCGTGATTTGAAATCTTCTCGCTGCAACATTTGCTGCATAGTAACACGGCTATTGAGCTTAAGAACTTGCTCATAGGTCATCGATCTAAACCACTCGCCATTGAAGACTATTTCAGTTTTATCAGGATCAAGGATTTTGAATGCTTGAGTGGTGTAAGTCTCGGCATTAGCGAGGACTTCCTCGCGTGTTAATGGTGGTCGTGCTGCTGATCGCCCGGTTGGATCACCTACAGTTGCGGTAAAGTCGCCAATGAGCAGAATAGCCTGATGCCCCAGTTCTTGAAATTGACGGAGTTTCTCAATAGCCACGGTATGTCCCAAGTGAATATCGGGTGCCGTAGGATCGACCCCAAGTTTGATGCGTAGTGGACGCCCAAGCTCAAGCTTCTCCTTCAGCTCTTTTTCGCTAATGACTTTAGCTGTTCCAGTAGTCAGTATGTTTAGGGCATGTTCGACAGTGTGAGGCATGACGCGCGGAGGTTGAAACGATTGCGGGTCTGTGTCGAGTCGTAAGATGGGGCATTATTACCATTATTTACCGCTCAAAGGGCTGATGATTGGCTGAAGATAATTCGTATTGAGCATTGTAAGATCTGTCTGGGCGAGGTTTTTTGACCAGATCATCAATTTTTGGCTTTGCAAGGTGGGTTGAATGCCTTATTCCCGCCCCGCATCACTACTTGTAGTGATTGAAGTAAGAGTAATGGTGACTGTAGCTCAGGGGTAGAGCCCCGGATTGTGATTCCGGTTGTCGCGGGTTCGAATCCCGTCAGTCACCCCACTCTTCACAAATAAACTGGGTGATTTATCGATTGATGCGGCCCTTTTGGTCAGAGTTTGCTGTCCTTTTCTACTTTGCCTCTTTGATTCGCTGCTCATCTATCCATAATAAACCATGCATCGCACTTGGTTTTAAAAAACTTGGGAGGATTCATCATGTCTAATCTAGAAGAAGTCATTGGCTACCAATTCAAAGACCCATCGCTTTTGAAGGAAGCGTTGACCCATCCGAGTAAGGCTTTTGAAACAAAAGAGGCTTGTCCGCATAACCAGCGAATGGAATTTCTTGGTGATGCTGTGATTCAATTGATCCTCACCGAGAGACTTTACATTATGTTCCCAAGCTATCCAGAGGGACAGCTTACCAAGTTGAGGGCACGGCTGGTATCGCGGAGTGCTTTGCATAAATTTGCTATCGAGATGAATCTCGGTGAACATATTATGATGGGGAGAGGTGAGGAAGCATCGGGGGGACGAGACAGAGCCTCAACGCTTGCTGATGCATTTGAGTCTGTGATGGGGGCCGTGTATCTCGACGGTGGGTTGAGCGCCGCCAAGGAAGCAGTAGAAAAAATTTGCATACATTCGATTGAGCAAGTGGCGGCATCTCCCGATGAGAGAAATCCCAAAGGTCAGTTGCAGGAAAAGTTGCAGGCAATTGCACCAGAGAGCCCTCGCTATATGGTTCTCGAAGAAGCAGGCCCAGATCACTCCAAGAGGTTTAAAATTTCGGTAGAGTGGCAGGGGCTGTTGCTAGGCAAGGGGATAGGTAAAAGTAAAAAAGATGCTGAGTCCCGGGCTGCCAAAGATGCACTCAAGAAGGAAAATTGGAGGGGGGACTCTGATCAACCTACTGATTCTCGCTTATCTTGAAAATCATCCCCTCATTAGGGTTAATACCGCGACTCTATCTGCTCCGCTTCTCAATAGAACCTTAGTGCATTCGTTCGCTGTTGATCCGGTGGTGAAGATGTCGTCGACGAGTATGATGCATTTGCCCGCAACGTGTTTTTTGCATCTTGTTTTTAGCTGAAAGGCTCCGCGCAGGTTTTCAAGCCGCTTGGATCGACTGAAGCGGGTCTGAGTGGCTGTGTTGCGAATTCGTTTCAGCGCATTGATGGATGGTAGTCCCGTTCGTTTTGCGATTTGCGCCGCTAGTTCCTCTGCTTGATTGAACTTTCTTGTTCTTAATCTGCTTGCATGAAGTGGAACGGGAACAAAAATTCCGCCCTGCAGGTATGACTCAAACCTTCGGTCATTGAGACCAATGTGCAGTAGTGACCCGAGAGTATTAGATAGATAGATTTGCCTCCTGTATTTGTAGTCATGTAATAATGCTCTGCATTGCTTGTCGCTGTGAAGTGGTGCGCGGGCGAATTCAAAATCAAGCGTCAGATTGTGGCAGTTGTGGCAGGAAAATTCTGACGTGATATCACCGTCGTAGCATGCGCCACATAGCCGGCAAAATGGAGCGTGCGTGTATTCTAGGGATTCTTTACAGGGGCCACATAAGTGGAGTCCGTGGCTCAGCTCACACTGGCAGAGCTGGCATTGCGCTGGATAAATATAGTCGAGAATTCTGCTAGCTTGATGTGATATAGCTTGGAGCATTGATTGGTTCGTTATGCGTGCGATGATGTTTGAATTGCGGCGGTTTTTTTAGATTCTAGCAGTTGAAATATGATATGTAGTAGCAGTGCGCTTATGATTAGCAAATAAAAGGGCAGTAAACCAAGCAGACCATCTGGTGCCTTCAGTAGTTTTGGTATTTCGCTATGATGAGGTCCGGGAGAAGTGATCTGAGACAAGGTTTTATAGGGTAAAAGAAAGCCTATATGGAGACCGAAGGACAACCAGAGCGAAGCCGTCCGATAACGTGCGTAGGCAAGAATAAGACCAAAGCAAAAGAACAGCATGAATCCGAATACAAATGTTTCGAGGGTCATCAAGTTCTCAAACATAATGGTGACCATCCTAAATCCAGCATCCGCTTTATCTGGCTCGATGAGCACTTCCTTACCATTGGGTAAAAGTGAGCATATAATGGCGTATGCGAGAGAAACAAAAACCATTGCTAGTGCTGGGTGCATTGCACGTATGAAAATGCCCATCAACATACCGCGGAAAAGCCACTCGCTGACGAGCGCAATAATGATAGCTGATGCAATGGTCTTTAGTAATACGTTGAAATTACTAGCTTGATGAAATGAGAGCCAGCCGTTTGCTTGAATGAGTAGAATAGAAATAACAAAAAGACTACTCGCTATCACGAGGCCAATGAACAAGTGAAGAGTGGCATTGGGGTTGCGACTTAATGGCTGCCCTTTGCGATAGCTGATAGATGTTTGAGTTAACTTAATACGCCAAGGTTTTGATGCGGGTCGGTATTTGCTGTTCGTCAGGTTGCACCACATGATGAATGGCCCCGCTATGGCGAGAGCAATAACAAGCAGCGTGAAATCGTAATAGTAGGCAAACGGCGTGTCCCTGCATCTACTTGCTAACCAATCCAATATTGGGTTTAAAGTGCGCGATTGACCGACTTCGGCAAGAAGCATCCCAGCATTGTAAATCCAAGGCGAAATGACGGCCGAGGCTAGAATGGTAAGGATGAAGAAAAGGGTGACTTTGGTGAGATCACTCTGGATGAGGCGCAGCACGGCAAATAACATCGTAAAAATATGATGACACGTCAATGACTGGAATCATTGAAGTTTCGTATTCTCATACGGGGATATTTTGCATAATGAAACGCATGCAGAAACATCAGTGGCGGGAAGAAGATGAGGAAGGAACAACAATGTATAGGGCCACCTATCACGCTTCTGAGTGGAAATTATACTCTCAATTGAAAGGGGACGAGGATTGGCACCATCATGACCCAATTTCCAAGCAGCTCCTCGAAAAACTCCGTGAGGTTATGTGGAACAAGTATCAACGAGGTAGGTGCCCTCACAAGTTAGTGGTCAAAATTGATAAAATGCTAGGAAAGGACTAGTCATCCAATAGATCTGGCCTGTTGGCTTTTGTTCGTTTCAGAGCATGTTCTTTTTTCCAGTTTGAAATTTTTGCATGGTCGCCACTCAATAAGACTTTAGGAACTTGCATTCCACGAAAGTCATTGGGCTTGGTGTAAGCTGGTGCTTCAAGCATTTTAGGGTTAGTAAATGACTCGTCTGCCGGCGACCTAGCATCTCCCAAAGCACCAGGTATGAGTCTGACGATGGCATCAGTGAAGACTGCTGCCGCGACAGCACCGTTGGTCAAAATGTAGTCTCCAATCGAGATTTCTTCATCTACCAGCGAGTCAATGATGCGTTGATCAACACCTTCGTAGTGACCGCAGAGAATAATCAAATGTTCGGATGTTGAAAGGCGCTGAGCATCAGCTTGCTGAAATGGTCTCCCCTGGGGTGTCATGAGTATCACACGAGAGCAGTCACTTTTGAGCTCTTCAACTGCTTTAAACACGGGTTCAGGCATGATCAACATTCCCTGGCCACCACCACATAGATAATCGTCTGTTTTACGGTGTTTGCCTGTTGCCCAATCACGTAACTGGTGCGCATGAATGTCGACAACGCCTTGTTCTCGAGCACGTTTAATAATGCTTTCATTTAGAGGGCTGAGGGCAATATCTGGAAAAAGCGTGATGATATCAATGCGCATACAATGGAAAGGTCAGTAATCTGAAGGCAACAATCAAGAAGTAAGAACAAAGATTCAAGTTTGCAGTTTTTTGTAACCCAGCTATCCATGTGGTGGTGAGCATCGCAAATCACAAATCGATTTACATTGTTGCGGGTGAAGTCAGTGGTGACACTCACGGTGCATGCTTGATGAACGCCTTGTTGTCTTCTGCACCTGATATTTCGTTTCGCGGTGCCGGTGGGCCTGCAATGAAGGCGGCATCAGGTGATCACCTTGTGAATTGGGTCGAAGATGCTGCTGTCATGGGTATCTGGGAAGTTCTTAAGCATTACCAATGGTTTAAGCAGCGCTTCAATGAGATGCTTAAGGAAATAAAAGAGATCAATCCAGATGCTTTAATTTTGATCGATTATCCCGGTTTTAACCTGCGATTAGCTAACGAAGTCAAAAAATGCTTACCCCAGACAAAAATCGTCTATTACATTAGTCCTCAGGTATGGGCATGGAACAAAGGTCGATTACCAAAAATGGCAGAGACTCTTGATCTCATGTTGTGTATTTTCCCCTTTGAGCAGAAGATATTCGAGGCAGCTGGCCTTGCTACGGTTTTTACAGGGCACCCCTTGGTTGACGAGTTGAAGGAAAAGCGAGAAGAACTCGTCCGTGAACAGAATTTAATAGGCTTGTTCCCGGGCAGCAGAGAACGCGAGGTTGCAAGACTTTTTCCAGTGATGATCGAGACAGCAAGACGTATTCATGCGCAGTATCCAGAATGGAAATTTGAAGCTGCGGCCGCATCCGATGTTTTGGCTGATAGAATGCGAGATTTGTTGCGGCATGCCAAATTACCGTCTTCCCTGATTGAGGTCAAAACAGGCTCCAGCTATTCTCTGATGCAGCGGGCAACCACTGGGGTGGTTGCTAGCGGTACGGCCACCCTCGAGGCGGCTGCGCTGGGTTTGCCATATTGTCTGGTTTACAAGATTTCATGGCCAACCTGGGTGATGGGTAAATTACTCGTCAAATTGGACTTTATAGGGCTCGTCAATATTCTTGCCGGTCAAGAAGTCGTTGAGGAATTCATTCAAGGCGATGCCGAGCCGGGCAATATCGCCCGAAGCATTACTCAACTGATGGAAGATGAAGGTTGCCGAGAGAGTTTACGGCAAGAACTATTGTCCACAGCGGCAATGCTCGGCGAGTGTGGAGCTCACAACAGAGCCGCGAATGAAGTGCTTAAAATCCTCAATTAACATCATTTAAAAAATACTATCATTAGCACGATGCCAGACCCAACAGTGAACCAGATCGATAATAAATCTCCACGAGTGTATAAGATACTGCTCATGATTCTGCCGGTGGGAGTTGTCATAGGTACGATTGTCTTCATGTTCATGTATTTCTATCTGGAGCGTGAGGATGAAAAAAATCATGCCGTGATTATCTCTCATGGAATACGTATTAGCGATTTCGAGGACATGGTCGGAAAATTTACGGATCGTATCGGTCAGCGTAATATTGATACGGAACAAGGGAGGACCGGTTTGCGTCGAGCAGCATCAATGATTGAAGGACGACTTGGGCCGCAGAATGTGGGGTATCCTGTGGCTCGGTCTAAGGGAGAGGCTGCCCACGGATTTCTGTGGAAGAGTTTATCTGTCGAAATACTAGGGCAAAAAAATCCCGATGAGGTTGTTTTTGCCATGGTCTCCTATGCAGGTGCTGGTGAAGATGCGGATGCAAATACGGTATCAACACTGATGGTATTGGCATCATCAATGGCTCGTGAAAATCCAAATCGAACCATTCGCTTTGTTTTTACACCCATGGATATTTCACCCGAGGAGCAGAAGCGATGGTTGATGGAGCAATGCCTTAAAGCAGGCGAACGCTGCTCTGGTATTATAGGTATAATGACTATGCCTGAGCTGCCGCAGGCGGCAGACACAGCGTGGCAAGCAGACACAATATCTTCTGAGGACCTGGCTTGGTGGAATAGATTGAAAGATGTCACGGCCGAGCCAGATTCACAAATAACTGATGCCGGCGCAGTGTGGTTGTCACACCCAGTGTTCTCGGCTCAGACCTGGGTGAATAGTCGCGGGCGTCGACTCGACAGCACCTTGAGCGTGGCACAAGATCTAAGGCGGTGGTTGCTCAAAGCCAGCCAGTAGTTTGGAGATGGTCTGCTCAGTGATAAAAAACCTCTTGCCACATTAGCTCGAGTGAGATACTTCCAGCCCTCACAACCTATTGCGTCTGTTTCTCAGAGGTGATAGGAAATGTCGAAAACAGGGGGCATTAGCTCAGTTGGTAGAGCACTTGCATGGCATGCAAGGGGTCAGCGGTTCGAATCCGCTATGCTCCATTTTGTTTTCATCACTGGGCTTCATCAAAACGATGTAATGTCTCAGAGACAATTACCATCAAGTCGCCGCCAATTAAGGCGGTTTTTTTATCCCTATACATCAGAAAATTTCATGGCTATTGAAGGACAAGAACTTGCCATTGCTTGCGCTCGTGCTGCAGAGCAAATACAGGCTGAGGACATTCGTGTGATTGACCTAAGAGGTGTGTCCTCACTCACCGACTTTATGGTGGTATGCTCTGGAACCTCTCTGCCTCACATCAAGGCGGTAATGCGTGATGTTGAAAAAGAGATCGTCGAGAACCATCAAGTGCATGCTGTTCATGCAGAAGGCAATGCCGATTCTCGGTGGGTGGTTTTAGATTATATCGATGTCATGGTGCACATCATGCACAATGATTTGCGTGAGCTCTACGGCTTAGAGGACCTTTGGGCCAAGGGCATAGAACTTGAGTGGGCCGATTAAGTGGCTTGTTGCCGTTATGCAACGTCATAGCTGTTATCTGTTCGGCGGGTCAGCGCAGGAATGATTCTCGTGATAGTTCAGCATATTTGCCGTTTTTGCTCATTAGCTCTTCATGAGATCCGCTCTCTATGATTTGTCCGTGATCAAGAACATGGATCATGTCTGCATTGCGTATCGTCGACAAGCGATGAGCGATCACAAATGCAGTGCGGTTTTGCATTAGGTGGTCCAAGGCCTCTTGAATCAGACGCTCAGTTTGGCTGTCAACCGATGCTGTGGCCTCATCCAGTAGCAAAATGGGTGGATTTTTCAGCAAAGCTCGAGCAATGGATAAGCGTTGGCGCTCACCACCTGATAATTTGACACCGCGTTCACCCACAATGGTATTGAGTCCATCGGGTAGTTTGCGGACGAATTGTTCAGCATTGGCGGCTCTCAGAGCATTCCACATCGCTTCATCGGAAGCGTTCCTTTTACCAAGATGTAAATTTTCTCTGACAGGTCCATTGAAGAGAAAGGCATCTTGAGTGACATAGCCAATCGTAGATCGCAGTGATTTTTTGGAAATGGTGTTTAGCTCAATACCGTCAATGGTGATCGAGCCAGAATCATATTCGTAGAAGCGGCACAAGAGATTGACGATCGTCGATTTCCCTGCACCGGTGGCGCCCACCAGTGCAATCGTTTGCCCCGGATTAGCCTCCAGGCTCACGTTGCAGAGGGTTGGTTGCTCTGCGTATGCAAATGTTAACCGCTCGAATTTGACACGCCCTTTGGTAGGATGAGGCAAATCAATGCCATTCGTGGCATGTATTTCATCCTCTTCATCTAGTATATTAAATACACGTTCCGCCGCAGCTTTAGAGGATTGAGCCATTTGATTGAGCTGATGGAGCCTTCCCAGAGGCTCGTATAAGGCCCAAATGATAGTGAAAAACTCCAATAAGACAGCATTGTCCAGGCCATGATGATAGATTTGCCATGCTCCGATGGCTAAAACTAATGTATAGCCTATTGAATTGAAAAAACTCATCGTGGGCGAGTAAATCGCCCATGCTTTCATAACGGTTAAATTAGCGTCTCGCACTTGTGAGGAGGACTTGTTGAAGCTTGCAAATTCATCATCCTCAGCAGCATAGGACTTGATCTGCCTAATACCTGCAATGTTGTCGTGCAGCATTGCATTCATCTCACCCGTCGCTTTGCGCACAATGCGATAACGTTTGCCAGCGTGCCTTGTATACATCCATGCCCCCAGAACTAGAAGGGGCAGGGGAGCCAGCGCACTGATCGCCAAAATTGGTGATCTAGTGAATAAGAAAATGGTGACAATGATGACCTGAAGTATGGCGATCAAGCCTTGTTCAATGCCATCAATGAGAACACGCTCCATTTGGGGGACATCTTCAGCGACCCTTGTCATGACGTCGCCCGTTCGCCTATTATCGAACCATTTCAGACGCAGTCTCTGAAGCTTGTTGTAGAGCGATGAGCGTAGATCATAAATTGCTTTTTGCTCAAAAGTGTTATTTATGAGAATGCGCAGACAATTAAATAAGTCGCGTAAGAAGAAGGCAAGGACCACAATAATGACATAAGGCCATAGCTTTTCAATTTCGCCGTTATCGATTACCTCGCGCTTGATTCGTCCGGTCATCATGGGAAACACCAGCAGCATCAGCGTCATCAAAATAGCGCACACCAACTGGGCGCTTGCCAACTTGGGATACTTGCCAAGATATGAGAAAATACGCAAAATGGTCTGCATGATAACAAAAAATGAGTCGAGGTTACCCCGCTCTTGTGAGTTAATCATCGTAAACTCAAGGAAAAACACGATGAAAATAAACAAATTTTACATTGCGGGTTATCTATAAAATTTGTAAAATGCTCGGAGTTACTTGTATCAGTTAGGATAAATGTAACATATTTCTCACCTATTATGTCTAAAATCATTGGAATCATCGCAGCCGTTGTTTTGGTCATTGCTGCCTTTGTAGCCTTCAAAAACCAGCAGGCTTACAAAAAAGAAGTTGGTAAGCTTCAAGCTGCTCAGGCTGAGAAAGTTCGAACCGTTAATGAGTTAGAGAGCGAGCAAAAAAGGTTTAAGGCAGCTGAATCAGCAAAAGAGTCCAATGCCCTCAAGCTTGTAGAAACAGGTAAGATTAGGGACACTGCGATTAGAGATTACGACGATCTCAAGAAAGAAATAGCGGCCTTGAAAGATGCATTCGATGATAAAGAGGGTGAAATCGCTAACGCTAATGATATCCTCAAAGATTTGCCCGCTCCGGACGCCCTCATACCTAAACTGAAGCGATTGCGTAACCAGCTCGTAGAGGCTGAGGAAGGAATTGCGAACGAGGAGGCTAACGTAGAAAAGCT
>Ga0206126_10000525_pt1 | contig 50569 bp, 45 predicted proteins | sample Helgoland_Spring_5_FD_148621 | JGI IMG/M metagenome (GOLD analysis project Ga0206126, IMG submission 148621) | Pelagic subsurface seawater microbial communities from Kabeltonne, Helgoland, North Sea - Helgoland_Spring_Bloom_20160412_1 | ecosystem: Environmental > Aquatic > Marine > Epipelagic ...
AATAGTGTTAACACTTGCAGATCAACAAGGTGCCTCAGGAGTAACAATAGATTTCAAACCTTATGACCAAAGCACAACACCTCCAACAGTCTGGGTATCATAATTTAGGAATATATTTTAAATCATTTTATTATAATTTTTTAAATATATTTTTTTATCTTTCTAACTTATAATGTCTAAATATGTTAGATTAGATCCATCTATTACAGTTGATGCAAACAATGATCCGTCTATATATGGAATTTTAGCCCAATCTGAAGATTCAGGTGCCATTACTAATTTTTACAATGATCCTGAAAATAATATTCCACCAGTTGGAAATCAAAGCTCTTCAACTTTTACATACGTTAGATTAGATCCATCTATTACAGTTGGTGCAAACAATGATCCGTCTATATATGGAATTTTAGCCCAATCTGAAGATTCAGGCGTCATTACTAATTTTTACAATGATCCTGAAAATAATATTCCACCTCTATTAACCAGTCAAGCACCAGAGCCAGAGCCAGAGCCAGAGCCGGAGCCAGAACCGGAGCCAGAACCAGAGGCTGAGCCAGAGCCGGAGCCAGAGCCGGAGCCAGAGCCAGAGCCAGAGCCAGAGCCAGAGCCAGAGCCAGAACCAGAACCTGAGCCAGAGCCAGAGCCAGAGCCAGAGCCAGAACCTGAGCCAGAGCCAGAGCCAGAGCCAGAACCGGAGCCAGAGCCAGAGCCAGAAGCACCACCTCTCTATTTACACACTAATGATGTAACTATAGTAGCAAATGATAGTGCGGTAGTTGGTGATAGTTATCCATTAAATGGTGAATCGTATTTAGTTGTGGATAATGACACAATCAAGGATTGGAAAACGACGGGGGACCTAACTCAAAAAATAGTGACTACTAGGGTGACAAGTATGAGTCTTTTGTTCTACCAAAGACCCGCCTTCAACGAAGACATTAGTAATTGGGACGTCAGTAATGTTACTCAAATGAATGGTATGTTTAATCGTGCGAGTGCTTTCAACCAAAACCTTAGTGCATGGAACGTCAGTAATGTTACCGATATGCAGTACATGTTCTATCTTGCTACGTCGTTTAACAAAAACCTTAGTAATTGGGACGTCAGTAATGTTACAAATATGAACTACATGTTTGTAAATGCCACGTCGTTTAACCAAAACCTTAGTAATTGGAACGTCAGAAATGACACAAGTATGGCTGACATATTTGATGGGACTTATATGATGAACCAGGACAAGGTCTACAAACCAACTTCGGGCTATTTTTGGAACCCGATCCAGTGGACTACTTTTTGGCCAATCTATTTACACGATAATGGTGTAACTATAGTAGTGAATGATCATAATAACGCAAATGCGGTAAATGGTGAGACATATATATTTAATGGTGAATCGTATTTAGTTATGAATGACACAGGAATCAGTGATTGGAAAATCAGCCGAAATCAAAAAATCGTGACTACAAATGTAACAAATATGGATTTCATGGTTTCTTATACGGATTTCAACGAAGACATTAGTAATTGGGACGTCAGTAATGTTACAACTATGAGAGGTTTGTTTGAAAATACGGCGGCTTTCAACCAAGACATTAGTAATTGGGACGTCGGTAATGTTACAAATATGACCAATACGTTTAAGAATGCGGCGGCTTTCAACCAAGACATTAGTGCATGGAACGTCAGTAATGTTACCGATATGTACGCTATGTTTTATTATGCGGAGGCTTTCAACCAAAACCTTAGTGCATGGGACGTCAGTAGTGTTACCAATATGGGTTACATGTTTAATAATGCGGCGGTGAAAAATTCGTACTCATTCCCAACCTCACCATTACCATCGAATTGGGCTACTTATTGGACACCACCTGCACCAGAACCAGAGCCAGAACCAGAACCAGAACCAGAACCAGAACCAGAACCAGAGCCAGAGCCAGAGCCAGAGCCAGAACCACCACCAGAGCCAGAACCAGAGCCAGAGCCAGAGCCAGAGCCAGAGCCAGAACCACCACCAGAGCCAGAACCAGAGCCAGAGCCAGAGCCAGAGCCAGAGCCAGAACCACCTCTCTATTTACACTCTAATGGTGTAACTATAGTAGCGAATGAGAGTGCGGTGGTAACGAAGTACTCCAACATTGGAACAGAATACGAATTTAATAATAAAAAATATTTAGTTGTGGATAACACCTCTTTACAACATCAGACGTACTCAAATTTAGCTGAACGCATACGCAAAGGACAAAAAATAGTGACTACTAGGGTGACAAGCATGGGAACTTTGTTCCAAAACAAAACCACCTTCAACGAAGACATTAGTCATTGGGACGTCAGTAATGTTACAATGATGTATCGCATGTTTAATGGTGCCTCGTCGTTTAACCAAAACCTTAGTGCATGGGACGTCAGTAGTGTTACCGATATGTACTTGATGTTTTATAATGCGAAGGCTTTCAACCAAAACCTTAGTGCATGGGACGTCAGTAGTGTTACCGATATGAATAACATGTTTGATGGTACGCCTGTGATAATCTCCTACACAAACCCCATAGGGAACAAAACCCTCCCTACCGGCATCGTAGATGTCACTCAATTAAACGCATATAAGGAAGAGTGGGCTAATTATTGGACGTCGTCGTGATCCAGTGTCTGCAAATCTAACATTACAACTAAATCAACATAATAAAATTGAATATAATTTACACTTATAATTAATAAGTATTAAATATACAATGAAAGATCTACTTAAATTTAGTAATAACAAAAATAAAATATCATATACTTTAAAAAAAGCATATGATATAGGATTTGCAGATTCAAATCCATACAACAAAAAACATCTCACACATATTCATAAAATGAAATCAGCAATTACAAATACTTATATGAGAAATAAAAGTGTATATGCCGAGGCAAACATTGATTTTATGAATATTATTCCTTACCTAAATGATGCAACAAGAATGAATGAAATTATTAGTAATATGACCATACAATATTATCGTAATAGACAAGTTGTAGATGATATGATGGAAACTTATTTATTGGAACAGATGGAGAGAAAAAAAATAATATTTATTAATGTATGTATTGATAATTACAATACAGAAAGATGCGAAGAAGATGAATCGGTCCACGGAACATCAATGATATTTATACCTCATAAGAATAAGTATTATCTTTATTATATAAATTCACATGGATCAGATATGAAAGATTACAATGAATTTCATATTATAAAAACAAAATCCAGATGTAAAGTATTAAAATATGATAATATCATCGACTTTATATTTCTAGAACGATTTACAAACTATTTCAATACGAAGTGCGGTAATAAAATCGTCTATAAAAAAGATAAAATTCATAATTATTGGGGAGCAGACTTTCAAGGAGGCGACCACCATGGAATTTGTTTCGTATTTCCATACTTAATATTCTATAATTTATGTAAATATTATACTGAAAAAAAAGAACTATTAAATGGCATAGTTGTAGACAAATTTAAAAAATTGTTGTTAGACGGTAATATCAATAGATTGGTGCACAGTTGTTTTGTAGATTTTATGAAGGATGTTCCTGACATAGATGATACAAATATGATAGATGCTATGGTTGTGAAATTAGATTATCATTTTATCAAAAAAGTCAGCAATTGTTTTATTGCTTATATCAGCCAATCATCACTTTTATAATCTTTTATTTAATCTTTTATTTGATGGCTTTTATTTAATTGGTTTTTAATATTTTTTTATAAATATTTAAATATGATCGGTGTAAATTATATAATATGGTTAAAAAGAAAAAAAAGAAAAAAGATACACAGTATAGAACAAAAGACCAACGCAAAGAAGAGGTTAAAAATATTATGCAACAATTGAATAACTATAATTTAAATATGACTTATGAGCCTATACAGAAGTTATTTAAACTTTTTAAAGAATATATTGACGAAGACAAAGATATAAAAGTAAGTATTCCATTTCCTGAAATAAATAGACGAATTAAGGGTAAATTAGCAACAAATATTAAAGAAGACGTGATAATTGCTCTTATTAATGAGAAATATTAATTTGTTTAATCAATTGAAAATTTTTTAATATGAATTTATAAAATCATATTAAAAAACTAATAGAGTTGCTAAAGATAATCAGAATTAACGTCTACGCACTCTACGTGTACGATTTCTGCGAGAACGGCACATCGCCCTCGATCTTTTACCCTTACGTGTCATTTTACAACGTTTCTTATATCTACGAGTCTTACATTTTTTTCTTTTCTTACCAGCACATCTCGACCTTCGTCTTTTAACCCTTCTTGCCATTATATATTATACAAATATTTAAATTTATTGTCGTTTTCTCGTTTTTGAGAACTTTTTTGAAAAAGTTCTTTTTGAAAAAGTTCTTTTTGAAAGGTTCTTTTTTGTCTTATTTTTTGGTTTATGGGTTATTATGGTATTTATTTTAATTAATTCTTTCGATGCACTTTTGACAATATTATATAAATATGTTAAATCAGGATTCATATTTATATTAACAAAATAGTAAAAATTTTATAATAGAATTTATTACTAAAATATATTACTAAAATCTATTTTGACAAAAAAATATTTTTATTACTATCTATTTTATTATACGGTATGGAATTATGCGTACACCACTTAATACATTTATTAATATTATTGGTTTTTAAATTATATAGTTTATTTGATTTTTTTTTATTGTTAATTAATTTAATTGTTGAATTTATATTTTCTATCTGTTTATTTCCTAAAATAGCATTTGCTTCTATAATAGTGTTTAAATATATTTTTTGTATAGGCAAATCTATTATATCTGATATATTATATTGTGTAAAATCTATTTTTTCTAAAATTTTTAAAATATTTATCAGTTTTATAGTTAGGTTACTACTATCATTAAATTTAAAATATTTACAAACAATATATTTTTCTGAATTTGCTTGTCTACTTGTGCTTGGTTTAGTTATAATAACTTTTTTATAAAAAGAACTAAGTAAGTATAATATTTGTATACTATTTGTATTAAAGATATCAAACATTTTCAATATAAAATGCCCATTTTTTTTCTGTAAAGATAATGCATAAAATACTTGCGTTAATAATAGCCTAAACGCATTATTTTCTTGATCGTCAAAATTATTTGAAAAATCAAATCCTCCGTCAGCAGTAATAATATCCATAGAATTTTTATATTTTTCATGACAATATTGTAAATTTATATGATGGTAAAGATCACCAGTTCCATCTTTACCGTAAGTAATATTAATATTGGGAAATTTCTTTAAAAGATTATCCATTTTTTTCCAATTAGGTACTTGTTTATCATCATTAATTAATGTAATACCATAATAGTTATCTTTTTTATTTGATTTTCTTTTATATACTGTTGCTTCTATAAATCCTCCAGGTCCTTCCGCTAAATGAAATGTATTAATATTATCGGCCATATCTTCAAAAATGTCAAAAGTATTATATATCTCTATTAATTTAAAAAATGCTCTAGATATTGGGTTTATTTTTGATATAGATTTGTTATATTTTGGTACAGAAGTATGAATAAACTCATGAGTATTTGTATAACGTTTAATATTATCCCATTCATATAAATAATTACTAATCAAATTTTTCATGTCATTTAAATATTTCTTTAAACTGGGATTTATATTTTGTAATTTTTCTGATTTATCTTTAAATTTTAATTTTATATTTATTGAATGTATTATATTATTTAAATATGGTAATACAAAATATGTCATAATAAATAACACCATATTGTATTTATATTATTTATACAATAATAAAGATAAATGCAATATATATTGTAATGATGAATGCTACGATGTTGAATGCTACGATGTTGAATGCTACGATGTTGAATGCTACGATGTTGAATGCTACGATGTTGAATGCTACGATGTTGAATGCTACGATGTTGAATGCTACTATGACAAATACCTCATATCAGAGTATTAATATGGGTATGATATTCTTTTTTATATATATATTATTTGTTATAAAATCACAATCTAATACAAAACCAGATAGATGGAAAGTTATACATCATGACAAAGATGGTAAAAATGCAAAAGATGGTAAAAATACATTAGATAACAAAGAAGATAACAAAGATGCGTTAGATGCAGTGATAGGTTTAAAAAGTGTCAAAGAAGAAATAGAATATTATTTGGATTTTATTAACAATAAAGAAAAATATTTGAAATGGGATGTAAAATTACCAAAAGGTATATTATTGGCTGGTCCACCGGGTACGGGTAAAACTCTACTTATAAAGGCTATATCAAAAAAATTAGATATACCATTGATAACTGCAAGTGGTTCAGAATTTGTAGAAAAATATGTTGGCGTAGGTGCTGGTAGAGTGAGAAGTTTATTTAAAAAAGCAAAAGAACAGGGTAAATGTATTATTTTCATCGATGAAATAGATGCTGTAGGTAGACAAAGGGGATTTGATAATAATTCTGAAAGAGCAAGTACTGTGAACCAATTACTAGTAGAAATGGATGGATTTGATGAATCTACGGATATAATAGTATTTGCTGCCACAAATCTAGTAAAAATACTTGATCCTGCTCTAACAAGATCGGGTAGATTTGATAAAAAAGTTTATTTTGATTTACCAAACAAAGATGAAAGAATGCAAATGTATGAATTATATTTAAAAAATATGAAATTACCTCAAGATCTTTCATTTGAAACATTATCAGACAGAACAGCAGGAGTATCCGGTGCAGATATAGCAAACATTGCAAATCAATCTAAGATTAATGCTATTCGAAATGGCGATATAATGAATAAAATAACGGAAGAAGATATACAAAAAGCAATTGATGAAGTTATTATCGGGAGAGAAAAAAGAGAAAGAATGATGACACCTGAAGAAAGAGAACGTGTATCTTATCACGAGGCCGGACATTGTTTAATAGGGTATCTTTTAAAACATACCGAACAACCAGTGAAGGTTAGTATTATACCTCGAGGTGAGTCGGCATTAGGATTTAGTCAGCAAAAGGCTACAAATAAAAAATTAATGACTAAAGAAGAAATTTTATGTAGAATTTCTGTTTTATTAGGAGGACGTTGTGGAGAGAAAATTATTTATAAAAATGTTTCAACCGGTGCAAGTGATGATATTGAAAAAATATCATTGTTAGTTAAAAATTATTCAACTAGATGGGGAATGAATAACGATATAGGACCTCTTAATTTGGATGCGATGGGTATCATAGGGGAAAATATTTCAACTGATATTATGGATAATTGTAAACAATTAATTCATAATATTGAAAAACAAACCATGCAAATATTGGAAACACACAGACCCCATATGGTGAGCATAGCAAAAATGTTATTGGAAAAAGAAACTATATCATATCAACAAATAAAATCAATCGTGCCTAAAAAATTGTGCAATTCTTGTGAGATCAAAGTTTGAATTTATTTATAATTTTTATAATATTTAATCCTTATTTACTAGGTAAAACGATTTTTTTAACATATTTTTTAACATTGCGCTTTTCAGGTAAACTTTGCTTCTCATCTGTTTCTCCATCTTGTTTTGATGCTTCTGATTTGCCTGTCATCATTTTAGATATTTCTTTGGCGTTTGTATTTCGGATCTTCTTATAAATAAAATAGTTGTTTAAGAAGGATATTTTTTTTTCATTTTCGGTCATCACATCAGCCTTTCCTATATTATGTTTATTTAACTGTTTGTGCTCCAATTCTTCTTGCATATTTCCAAATAAATCTTCAAAACTTCCAATGGACTTAGTAAATCCCATATGTTTTGCTTCATTTATAGGAATAGGTATAAATCCATATGTTTCCAATGATTGCGTTAAGAAATCAAAATTCACTAGATATTCGCTGAAGGTTTTATTAATAGATTCTTGATATACATCAATCTTATATCCCAATGATGTTTCGTCATCGTTGAATTCATTACTATCGTATAATTTTTTAATATCCCACATTTTTGTATCTTCTTTACTCATTAAGAATATGCTCTGGTCTGGCTCTTTTTGTCGTAATTTTCTAAAAATCTTCTTACCGTTATAACAACATCCCACAAAATAACCACCTATTTTACAATTCTCAGATACATTTTGTAAGAAATTATGAAATGTTTCACTATTTTCAAAGAAATAATGAATGGAAAACATATTCGACACAATATCAAATCCTTCTCTATGTTTACCAAATTGCCTATACACTCCCATACCCAACGACTCTTTATCTTTTGATCCTATACCATTCAACGCATTTATTATATGTTTACCTTTTTCATTAAAGAATGCCTCTCCTGATGATAGGTTTAAACTGCTATTTGCATGTGCAAAAAGTGCTCTTGGCAAAGTATTATATTTTTTGTGCATTTTTAAATAACGAGCACAACATCCGTCAATTCTATTTTCTATATTATCCTTCGCAATATCTACTCCAAAAACAAAAGATAATTTGGCATCAACCCATTTTGATAAATCGCCGCCTTTTCCAACAGTCATATCTATTAATGTATCTCCTCTTTTACTAGAATCCATAATTAATTTACGTTTAATATATTTATTGTGAAAATCTCTCAATGATCGAGTAAATGTTTTATTACTCGTCCTATTATAATAAACATTTTCATCAACCATATCTGGAATGCCTTTACCAGTAGCCATCATTTCTTCGGTTATAGGGTTGTGTATGGAACGCCATACACTTTCCGCCACATGATATGCGTTTCCAAAATTACGATTACCCTTTCTAAAGTCAGATGTTTTATCGTGTCTAACTCTAATAGGAACCCATTGCCAATATTTTTCATTAATTTTTTCAAAGCGAAATTCAACAATAGTGTTATCTTCAATAATTTGTTTTTTATCTTCAGTCAACATATTTTTCGATTGACCTTGTCTATCTAGTTTAATATTACATTTATATATTGGAAAATTAGGACTGGGATCATATGGAATAAACGGCATTGGTTTGTAACTATTTTTATTATCACTATAAATTGTTTCTGGAAAATTTTCATTGATAACATCTTGACATGGATTAATAAATCCATGTTTATTTTCATCAAATCCTACTCGTAGAATAATGGTTTTATATTGACTAATTTGATCTGTCGAAACTAAACTTACCCCGTCTTCAAATAAATTATGAATAACATCTCCACCCGATTCATCTTTTAAAGTAGTAACTAAGAAATCTATAGTATTAAATTCTGACGGTTTCCATTTCAATGAATATTGCCAAGTCATTTTTCTCGGATCTGTAAGTTCATTACTCACATTAGACCCAACACTTTTATTACTAGGGGTAAAAATTAAACCATCTGTTTCATAACTAAACATAGAGCCGTCTTTCATACCATCTAAAATAATTTTACATTTTTCATAAATATTAGAATTTAAATTCGAATAAAACTTTTTTTCTTTAATAACAATTGGGGTTATATACGAACCGCTTACGCATTTACTATCAAGACCTCGAACGAATTTATACATCAATTCTAATCGAAATGTTTCTTCTTTTTCTTCTTCTTTGCTTTTATAAAATGGAAATTGTTTAACAATTCTATTATTAATTATATAAATATCAAAACAAAGATACAAATTAATAAAACTACCTTCCTTATCGTTAATAACATGTTCACCATCTAATATAGAATTAAAATACTTATTGTGTTTTGTTATACTACCTGTAAATTGCATATTCATATTCGTATCCATTAGATAGATTTTTCCTTTTTTATTTATAAATAAAAGTTTTCGTAATCCATCCGCTTTATCTGTTACTGTATATGGTGCATTAATATTTGGTATATTTGCGTCCTCTTGTAAAGATACGATATTTTGCGTTTCAAGACTAATAGATGACGGACCGATAAAATCTCTTGTTGATATTCGTCTGTTTTCTACATGCGTCATATTAGATTTTCTTTTTTTATCATCACCTTTTTGTATTAGGGATAAATATTCTTTCTGCATGTCTTGGATTTCCCTATAAGAAATTGGGAAATTGGTTTGTTGCCATCCCGATAAAATGATTTTAATACCATTTCTTATTATATTTAAAAGAAGATCAGCATCAGTTGTGTCTTCTTCCCCTCTAGTACTAATAAATTTAGCCTGGCTATTAAGTAATTCTATTTCTATTTCATAATTTTCGGGATTATTAAATACATTTGATTCTTGAATATTATAGGTGGAAATATAATCCCTTTTTTTATTAGAGGTTTTCACAATACTACAATCTATTTTAAACGGGTATAAATTTAAAAATGTATGGGTAAATGAATATCTTTTGATATATCTAAAAACTTTCTTCGAGTCTTTCCAATTTTGTAAAAGTGACACTACCTCTGGCTTATTAACTTTTAAGTTTCTTTCTGTTTTATAATTTACCCTAAAGTGAAAATCATGGAAATCAATTGGTTTGAGATATGCATTATCACTATCTGTTTTTGAGAATTTTTGTAAAAATGATGTACCCGTTGGTAATTTTTCAGGATTTAAATTGTTTTCCTTACAATATTTTTGAATATTATGTAAACCTGATATAGTTGTCCTTACATTTGATCTTTTCATTCTACCAGTTTTAGGATCAGCATATTCGTTTGTAATATTTAAATATGTATCTCCATCTAAATTTTCAGACCGAAACCCTAATGATTTTATTTTTGAAATAATATTTTCAAATGAAATTTTTGTGATAGTATTATAGTGTTTAGTGCCAAATCGAATTTCAAATTCATCTTGATTATTTCTTTTATCCTTTAAATAAAGATTAATATAACGATTTAAATTTTCTTGCGGGGTTATTTCATGTTGTTTGTGCATATATATATAATTTACGACATTATATTTTATATATATTTCAATTTTAATCTATTATTTCAACCTATTATTTCAACCTATTATTTTAACCTATTATTTCAACCTATTATTATACCAATATTTCTTGAATTTCACTATATAAACATTTTTTGATTTTATTTTTATGACTATCTTTCCTTTTCAATTCTATATCTAATTTAGTTGCAATATCTTGTAACTCTTTTAGTTTATAACTACTAATAGACTTCAACGGGTTTTCTATATTTCGAACTAAAAATAAATCTTGTTCAAATTTTTCTATTTTTTTGTGTATTTGAATATTATCTAATAATATTGCATATTTTTTAGAATCACTACAATATTTTAATACTATACAATGTTTATTATTATTGCTATTCTTATATAACATTTTGTTTTTTACAATATAGAAATCAATATTATTGATAAAACATATAGTTTCTAGTGTAATAATATTCATATTTTTCTCATTAACTAAATTATTTTCTAAATGTACTAATTTATATTTTAATTCTTTTATACTTGATTTATTTTCTCTTAATAATGTTACCCAGTTAATTTTTGTCTTTTTTTCTACTGAAAATGGTTTCTTTCTTTGAATATTATATTCAATGTATCCATAATGAAATATATACCAGCACCAAAAAATATCATCACTCGAGTCAAGGTTATGTGGTATAAAAAATTCAGGAATTTCCTTGGTAGTCTTCTCTGTAAAATTAGTCTTCTCCGTAAAATTAGTCTTCTCTGTAAAATTATCACATATTTGGTTATTATTTTGTTTTTTTGATAGTAAATCTAATTCTATAATATTTTTACTATCAAAACAATACTTGTTTATATTTTTGAGCATATTTGAAATTTTTTGCCGTGTGATTTTTTGCGGTGTGATTTTTTGCGAATTTTTAAGTTGATAGTTCATTTGATATATATGATGGACTTTCTTTATTTCCGTTTTCAAAATACTCATTATTCAACTCGTCTTTAATAGTTTCAATATCGGTTAAGGTTTTCTCTTGTTTTTGAAAATATTCTAAGTTTTTCTCTATTTCACGTATTGTTTTCTTATTTAAATTTTCCATATTTAAAAAAATACCGTTTCTATTTTCGCTATATTTAATATTATTATTAATTATAATTTCTAAGATTTTTGTTTGATGAATTTTGTCCAATTTTTCTATTTTGCTTTTCAACTTATTTTTTTCAATAGTATTCATTACATTATTTTTAATGTATATTATTTAAGTTAATATACATTAAAAGGGTTTTATTGTTCTAATATGATTTTTGTTATTCTATGTTGTTTTTGTGGTTTTAATTCCCCAAGTACAGATATAGTTTCATCGTTCAATTCATATCTAATACCTATAACTTTAATTAAAATTAAATCTTCTTCTTTAATGGTTGAAAAATATTTACTGTCATAATGGTGATCACGTGCAATAAATATTGTTATTGGTGAACGTTGTTCTTTAAAATATATCGCTCTAATACCAGCACGCGTTATATTTTCTACTTTACATTTTATATGTTGACCTTCTACAGGATGACATATTAAACATTCGAATAACACATCAAAAATTATATCATTTTCTTGTACTATTCCTGAAGAATAAGAAGATATTCGTATAGAGTCTGTTTTAATATAACCATCCTTACAACACTTACCATATAAGTCTTCTTCTAACTTTTGTTTTAAAATTTCACTTAAGTTGCCTCCAACAGATGTAAATGGTAACACCAATTTTCTAGTGAGCATGTTTTTCGCATATATAGAATTACTTTTTTTATTAAACTTAGCTTTATGTGTTTTACTCATTAATATATTATATAGTCATTTCTTTATTTTTATCTATTTTTCAATTTTATTTATTTAAACAATATTTAAACAATATTTAAACTTTTATATTCTCAACTTGGTTCATTTTATCTTCTAAAGTATTAAAAAACCATTTTTTTTCATTTTGTTTATTTATATCTAAATATCGCAAAATCAACTCTATTTCAACCGCTAATTCCATGTCATTAATAGATCTTATATTATCATTGCCATATATAGTTTCTATTTTAGTATTGGAACTATTCATGCCGTATTTAGGTTTTGGATTTAAATTAAATAATACACTATTTAATCTATTTACAGTTACTTGTTTATTTTCTCCACTTGTAGGTAACTGTTGTCCCTTATTTGTTCTTTTTTGCTCACTTAATGATATTGATTTTATTTTGAAAACTGTTCTACTTTTAAAATTTGTTAAAAACCCAATAAAATTATTTATTCCATCAATATTAAATTTGAACATATCTGTTAATATTTCAACAAATTTGGTGTTTAAACCAGAAACGTCAGTTATCCATTGATGAGGAGTTACATCATTCTTTAATTTTAAAAATCCTAACCCAGTCTTAAATACTTGTTTCTTATAGTCAGCAATAGGTAATACCGTAATACCTTCATATGATATAGTATTTTTATCAATTATTTTTTGAAATAATTGTAAGCAATTTTGATCAATACTTTGTATAATTAGATGGTTATTTTTAATAAGTTCTATCTCATTTATTAGTTTAATCTTATTTTGAATTGAATAAATATCGAAAACATGTTCTAATGCTAATTCTACAAGTATTTCTTTTGGTAGCTCATTATGTTCTACTAGATTTTGTATTGTATGTCCTGCAGATTGAACCCAATTTATTTTATTATTTACATCTGTTGGATTTAATAATATTAAATAATTATTATAAAAATTGTAAAATTCCATATTTTGTTGTATTTTTATTTTTGAGGGTGTTTTCATTGGTTTTTGAGTTTTTTTGGGAGTAAATACAATTTTTTTGGGTTTAAAATGAATTGGATTACTTCTTTGATACATAGTTATGTTTTTATCACTATCAATTTCAATAGGTTGGAACATATAAAATTTTTCAATATTAACAAGACGCCCGTTTCTACCTAGCATATCGGTTATAAATTCATTGTCGTCGTTTATCAAAATATCTAATGCCGTATTAATTTGTTCATTTGAATATTGCTTCATCATTGTAATTCTTTTAATTAAATCTGATTTTTCATAAATATAATGTTCTCGAAATAATAATTTTATTTTGTTCAATATTTTTTCAATATTCATTATAATATAATTTTCATTATATGTCTCAATGCCAACTTCTTCAGATAATTCATTATTAGGTTTACAATCATATTGACATTCCATAAAATCACATATTAAACTATTATCTTTATGACCTACTCGATACGTTATTTCATTATTATTTGATAACAATAATTTTATGTTTTTTCCAATATTATTAGCATTCATATCTTGTTGATTTTTATTTAACAAACAATCCACCGAGTTTTCTTTTAATAATCTAGTTACTCTACCTATTTTTATTGCTTTATTTTCAGCAACACGATACATATACATATCAATTGGCTCATTAACATCATTGTCCAATTCTGATGCATATAGATAAACTTCAACTGTTCTTTTATTAAAAGGTAATAAACAATGACTTTTGTTTCGGACACCTCTTCCAATTATCTGATCTGCCCGATTTAAATTATACCATGGTTCTAAAATATGTACTTGTCTTATATTCTGAAAATCTAATCCTTCAGAACCAGCCTTTGAAATAATTATAACCTTGACTTTCTCTCCATTCGTATTATCCGAATCAGTCGCAGCTTTTAATTCTAATTTATTATTAGGTGATAACTTTTTATCACCAGTTATCATAATATATTTTGCATTATGACCATGTATTTTATAGGGCTGTTTTGTTTTGTTTTTAAACAGAGACTTCTCTGTATTAAATCTATATATACCCATTTCTTCTAATGCTAATGCTATAGGTACACATCCACCGTCGATAAAATTGGAATAAATAAGACAAATACCTTCACTGTTTTTAACTCTTTTAATAAACTGATAAATCTTTGCACTGTATTTTTTGAGCAAAGGATCTTCTCCTTCTGCACTAAATATGCGGCCGAATTTCTTTATAATATATGGTTTATATTCAAACTCTTTTTTTGTAGATTTGGTATATTCCATAATTCTTCTCAATCCTCTTTTTCCATATAATTGGTTACCTATATCTTTTTCTGAATAATCATCGTCTAATAAATCTTCATGTGGGTATGCTATATTTAATACTTGTAATGGACCATCCATCATAGTGTATTGTATACCTTGTCGTTTTTCTTGTAATAATGGATATTTCTCTTTCATTTTTTTAACAATATATTTATATGATTTATCTTGAAAATCGGTTACTTTGGTAATATAGACATCTAAATATTTAATTTGCATTTCTGGTGTAATTTTTAGACCATTTATTTGTTCTGTTGGATACGTCCATTCGTTTGTTTTTAATATTTTCAATGAATGTGGACTATTAAATTCATATGGAAAAATTCTAAATGGGAATGTAAATGGATTTTCACCACTGACATATGAAACATATCCATTTAATTTTTGTATTAATAATTCTCTACCTTCTTCTTTAATATTGCCATTATCATCAAATATATCTTTAATTTTAATTGGAAATCTATTATCGTTTAAATTCATTAAATTTATTAACCAAATAATTTCAGTCACCTCATTAAACATTGGCGTGGCAGTTAACAATAATAATTTGATATTTTTTGTATAACTAACTAAATCTTGTAAATTTTTGGTGGTTCGTCTTTTAATATCATTTGCTCTAATATTATGAACCTCGTCTATAACCAATAATCTTCCTGAAAATTCTTTTTCTAAAGCGCGCCTTTGTTTTTTAATAACTTTTTCATTGTCTTTACCCGATATTTTGTTCATAATCTTATCTATTTTATTTGCAAATTCAGTATATCCTAAAAATTCATAAGAAATTTTTATAATTTTTTTTATTTGTTTAACTACTCTTTCTCTAGAAAGTCCTTTTGTATTCATCGGGTTAATTTCTTTAATAAATTTATTGCCTGTACATGCTTTTAAATTCCATAATCCATTAATTAATTTAAGTTTTCTTTCATCAAATAATTGTAATTTATAATTTTCCTGAACAACTGGACTGGCTATTATCATTATTTTTTTATCAGAGCCGATTTGTTTATAATAATTACGCATTTCTTCGCACACAGATATAGATGAACATGTTTTGCCTGTGCCTAATCCATGAAAGATTAGTAAACTATTATACGGACTTTGAAATGATAAAAAATTTCGAACAAATTTTTGTTGTGCTTGTAATTCAAATTCCATTACGGGATTGCATAATTTGGTAGCCTCGTCTGCTATATTATCTATTTGGTCTTGTGTTTTTTTTGGAATTTCAACATCCCTAAATTCTTTTTTACTTGATATTTTTAATGCAAAATTTGGATCATCTAAATGAGGATATAACAGTTTATCTATTTTCTCATACTCTTTGAGTTGGTCTCTATTTTTTGCCGATGTGCATTGTAAAAGTTTTTGATAATCCTTGCTTTGGAGAGATAAATTGTGTAAATCTCCTTTAATACTATCAATCAAGGTTTGGCATTGGGTTTTAAGGGTTGTGCTTAATTGTTCTCGAGGACTTGATATGGTATCATCTTGGGGGCTTGTGTTTAATTCGGTATCATCTTGGGGGCTTGATATGGTATCATCTTGGGGGCTTGTGTTTAATTCGGTATCATCTTGGGGGCTTGATATGGTATCATCTCTAACAGGTGATAGGATTTGTTTTATACTCGGGGGTTTTTCTAAAGCATCCTCAGAAATTTGTCTACTAGATAATTCAGTTGATGGCAGGTCTACTATTGTTGCCGATTTCCTTGTTGCCGATTTCCTTGTTGCCGATTTCCTTGTTGCCGATTTCCTTGTTGCCGATTTCCTTGTTACCGATTTCCTTGTTGCCGATTTCCTTGTTGCCGATTTCTTTGTTGCCGATTTCTTTGTTGCCGATTTCCTTGTTGCCGATTTCTTTGTTGTCGATTTCTTTGTTTTTGTAAGATTTTTTTTTGGAACTCCCTTTGGTGGATTTATACACCGGTTTGTTTTAATATTACATACTTTACCCTTCGATTCACATATTTTTATTTTCTCTTCTGGACAATTACCAGAAGAAGATTTAAATCCGTATAATTTACCCCATTGATCATCTAAACTATAAAAAAAATCTTTATATTCTTGTTGCCAATTTTTCTTCCGGACCATTTTTATCTTATTTGATTGATTATTTTTCTTAATTCTTAATTTCTTACCATTTATCCCTATAAGTCTAAATTTACTATCTACTATACCTTTAGTACGTAGATCAGTATTTTCTATTTTAAAAGGTTTTTCTGTCCATTCTTTTTTATCGGATTGTTCTTCCATAATAATATATTATGAGATTAAACTATATTTATGTAAAACACTATTTATATTATTTATTAATTCAATTCTTTCTAAATTATATGGTCTTATTTTTTCCAAACAATCTTTTAAATTTAACAATTTCATCTGGCTAACTTCACTTTTTTGAAAATTTGTATGTTCTACGAGATTATGTATAAATCCTAAAAAATATTTATGTTTATACGATTTATAATTTGATCCTGTAAATATTTCTTGGAATGGTTTTAAATTATTGATAATATTTACGTCTTTTCTCAAATATCCGGTTTCTTCTTCAAATTCACGTAATGCACATGAAATATCATTTTCTTGATAATTTCTCCTCCCTTTTGGAAATCCCCACTCAGGTTCATCCCAATTTGTTAAACTATCTGTAATTAATTGTGTTAGATTAAATACTTTTTTTGTATGTTTGTCACGTATTCCTGTTTGCAAACGTTTAAGTTTATCTTCAGAAAGTTGCTCTTCTTGCCTATATTGATTATGACTAAATTTACCCCATAAATCATTCCATAATTTAGAAAAACTTTTTGTTAATAAATTATTTTTTTCAGTATTTGTCATTTCATCAACTAAATTTTGTATATAGTTTTTATCATATAAGTCATATTTTCCCCTTAAAAATTCAATATATCCTAAACTATCTTTTCTACATATAATTAAAAATTTAAAATTATTACGTTCTTTAGTGATAATTATTAATCCCATACTAGTAATTGGTTTAGAACATTGGTTATATGTATGTCCCCTCTTTCCACAATTATTACAATAAAGTGAATCATAAAATTCATGAGTTTTTAGCATAATATATATGTTTAAATGTTTATGTTTTTATATCATTTGCTATATAATGGGTTTGAACTATAATGTTTGGTTACCACACCTAAAATTTACATTACAAACTATGGCTATTACTTATCCAAAACATCCAAATGATGTAAGTATTAAAAAATATTATGATTTTATACAAAATTTGCCTATATTTATACCAATGGAACCTATTGGTAATCATTTTTTAGAACTTTTAGATAAATATCCTGTTACGCCCTATTTAAGTTCGAGAATGTCTTTTATGAAATGGGTTCATTTCATATTTAATAAAATTAATAAAAAAATAAAAAAACCTCAGACAGAATTCTATGAAGATTTAGAGAAATATTATGAAGAATATAAACCAAAGGATATGAAAAATAAAGAAATAGCAAAAACAAGAAAAAAATATATTGAGTTGGGAATAGTTGGGTTATTATTCTTAACAATATTCTATTTTTATAGGAAATAGAATTTAGGGAAAAATGCTCGTTAAAAAAATAATATATCCTAATTATATAATGGCTAAACGAACACGTAGAAGATCTCGTTCAAGACGTAAAAGACAGCACGGTGGTGAGCATGATGGGGAACATGGTTCAGATGATCACGTAGAAGATGAACCTATAGCATCGGAAGGTTCTGATGTAGGTTCTCTTCTTGGAGGAAAACGCAGAAGAAGCAAAAGCAAAAGCAAAAGCAAAAGCAAAAGCAAAAGCAGAAAAACCAGACGTACTCGCAAGAGTAAAAGCAGAAAGGGTAAGAAAAGACCACTTAATGCCTACTTCAAACTTATGTTAAATGCTAAAAAGAAGGGATTGGCATCGTTCAAATATAAAGGAAAAACATACAAGGGTAAAAAACATCACCGTTTAGGTATGATCTACAAAAAGGTATAATTCTACTTGGTCTAATTTTAGTTTTATATATATTTTAATATATATATGAAAATTAACTTTTTAATATTTGTTATAACCGCCTTTTTAGTAGCCAATACATATTATGATGGAAAATTTACGGAATATGTATTAAAGGGAAAAAAATACTATAAAATGGCTACTTTCGCATTTGTTGGTTTAAGTATTTATTTATTTATAAATAAAAATCCGGGTGAGACAAAAAATTTAGTAAAACATGCAACCGATCTCATAAAATATATGCCGGTGGATAATAATACAAGGGATATGTTAACACCTCTTTTTGACTTCACATCTGCAAGAGATAAGGTTAATCAACTGGGTCAACAATCAAATATTTCATATACTATAAGTCCCAATACGATGAACCATCATAATATGATAAATCGGGAACCTACGACAAAAAGAAGTGTAAGTGAAACTAAGAAAAAATATGTAGCAGCCCAACAGAGTTGGAAGTGCAATACATGTAGTCAACAATTAACACATACATTTCAGGTAGATCATAAGATTGATTTACAATTCGGGGGGTCAAATGACGTATCTAATCTAGCAGCATTATGTAATAATTGCCATGCTAATAAAACATCCATGAATAATTTGTAGAATTATATTTTATTTAATATACATAAAATATAAATGAGTACTGTTTTAAAAGGTGTCACATCAGCAATAATTTATACTCCTTTAGCATTATTAATATTATTAATACTTTTTATAATTGGATATGGTGTAAATCACTATAAGCAGACGAGTGATTTTCCAAGTTCTTATAAAATAACTTTCTCTTTTGTTCAGTATATTGTAAGTACATTACTAATAACACCTTTAAAATCAATAGGACAACTACTATGGTTTATATTTCCTCTCTTCCCATCATGGAGGCAAGATATGGGTTATTCGAGGATGGGTGCTTGGGATACTACCCGTAATAATAGACAATTTAGTTTAGTATTATTAATAATATCATTATTTGTGGGTGTATCTATTTACATTTATAATAATGGTTATCCCGAAACTATTGCAGATTACTCTTATTTTATAAATTTTCTTTTTATAGGAGTAGGAATTATTTGTCTAACAGTCTTTTTTATTAAATTTACAAAAAGTTTCTTAGGAGATTATCCAAGTACAGGATCTAATTTGGATAAAGATGACTGGTTATATAAAAATTCTTCAAAATACTTATATTCATTAATAGCTGTTGGTGTTGCTATGGGTATATTAGCAGCATTTGCATTTCTTGTGAGTAAAAATATTCTTTTTAACGTTTCAGGGTCGGTTATGATAATGATTGGTACAGTATTGACTGGTTTATTTTTAACGTATACATATTTATTAGGGTCTATATCATTCAAACGAATTTTAAATAATAATCCTATTTTGAATGTCTTGTTTTATGCTATTTTTATTATCCCATGTATATTTTTCGATATAATCAAATTTTTATACAATGAATTTCGTCATACACCTACAACGGTTTACTATATATTTGCAATAGAGATCATTTTAATTACGTTATTAATTGTTGCTCCTATTTTTGTAAAATTTATGTATACAACTTCTTCGTCAAAAGCCAACAATCAAATTTTGATTGATAATAAAATAAGGGATGCTGAAAAATCATTGATAAAAATGAATAAACATGTAAAAACACTAAAAAAAAATACGCATTCTGAAAACGGTAAGAGAATTCCGGAAGATGGATGGAAAGATATTAAAAGAAGAAATTTAAATAACCCCACCAATAAAGAAGAATTGGTTCAGTTTTTAATAAATTATGGATATAGAAGTGATGAGATGTGTAATAATGCATCCGATATAAAAGATAAAGATGTGTGTAAAGAAACTATAAATGAAACTATCCAATTAATTTATAATCATGCTGGAGAGATATTTGATTTGGAACATAATATTAGCGAAACCGTACTTTATTTAAAGCAACTCAGAGAAGAAAGTAACAATATTAAGACTGTTCAAAAGGCAAAAATATTGCTGAGAGATCCAGTTTATCTTAAAAATAAAAAGGATTTGGGTCGATATGATGATCTAAATGGATATAATATCCAATATAATTATAATTATGCAATTAGTGCATGGTTCTTTATAAGAGCACAAGCGCCTAATTATGGAGATCAATATAGAAAACATACGACTATTTTAGATTACGGGGGAAAACCCACTATATCATATAATGGTTCTGATAATTCTTTAAAAATTACAATGAACAATGGATTGAATAAAAAACCAGTTATTTATAAAATTACTGATTTCCCTTTACAAAGATGGAACAATATAGTAATAAATTATGACGGGGGGGTATTGGATATATTTATGAATTCTAAATTGGTGGCTTCATTTAAGAATGTAGTACCTTATATGAGCATAGATAATGTTAGTGTAGGTGATGATAACGGTATAGGCGGTGGAGTTTGTAATGTATTATATTTTCCGAGAATTATGTCGAAAGAACGTATAGACGCTAATTATGCTATTTTAAAAAATATTAATCCACCAATCGTTTAGATAAATTTCTAACTTAATATTATATTATGAATTTTCAAACAATTATTTTAGGAGTTATAATCGTCGTCATACTTTATCTTATATGGAAATATGTTTTTTCAGACACTACAAATGCAAGTTTGTCCATGGGAGGAAGTGCAAAAACCCTTAGAACTATCCCTGCAACTTCTCTCACAGGTAACCCATCCTCTGTTGATTTTACATTTTCCATTTGGGTTTATGTTGATAACTGGCAATATCAGTATGGTAAACCGAAGGTTATATTTAGAAGATCTAATTCAAAAAGTGGTACTATCTGTCCTTCACTTTCTTTAGCACCTTCTACCAATGATTTAGATATTTCATTATCTACGTTATCAGATAGTTCTAGTGGAGCAGTTGACAGTTGGTCTATACAAAATATTCCAATTCAAAAATGGTGCAATATTATTTTGGCTACAAATAATAGAACTGTTGATACTTATATTGATGGTAAGTTAGTAAATACGCATCTTTTAACTGGTGTTCCAAATATAGATAAAAATGCCAATATTGAGTTGACACCTGAAAAAGGATTTTCTGGGGCAACTTCTAAATTTAATTATTTTTCAAGGACAATTAGTCCACGCGAAGCGTATGAGATTTATAAAGCAGGTCCGGGGGGCAATGCTTTATCAGATTTATTTAATAAATACAAATTAAAATTATCATTCATGAAAGATAATGAAGAAGTTACTGGATTTGAAATATAAATTTTGAATATAATTTTTATATATAAAATTTATTATATATAAAATTTTTTATATATCTAATTTTTGAACGTAATTATATTATTTATAATATATAAGTATGTCTTACGGTAGTTTTGCAAGTAATTTTAATAGTCCAATGTCGAATTTAGGAGAAACGTTAGCAGGTTCACGTAATAAAATGGGGGGTCTTTTCTCTAATTTTAGGAATAACAAAGTTGTATCCGGTACAACTGATTTCTTATATTCAAATACTCTTGTTGCAAAGGTTTGTTTCTTTATTTTAGTGTTAATTCTTTTTATTTATTCATTGAGATTAGGTTCGATGGTTTTAGGATATTTAAACTCTCATGATAAAAATCCTATATTAATAAACGGTTTAAAAAGTGGTAAAAAATTAAAAATTATTCATCAAGATCCTAACGTAAATGAATCTATTCCTATTATGAGATCCGTAAATGAACGAGAAGGTTTAGAGTTTACATGGTCAACATGGATATTTGTCGATGATCTAGTATATAAACAGGGTCAGAGAAAACATATATTTCACAAGGGTTCTTCTGGTAATTTAGGTGGTAAAAAAGATTTTGAAGGTATTAATGTAACTAACATGGCTTTCCCCAATAATGCTCCGGGATTATATTTACATGAGACTAAAAATGCTTTGGTAATAGTTATGAATACATTTAATAATATTATTGATGAAGTTGAAATAGATTCTATTCCGATGAATAAATGGATTCTTGTAAATATACGATGCAGGGGAAAACATATGGACACATATATTAATGGTACTATTGTAAACCGATATGAGTTTAGGTCTGTTCCAAAACAAAATTACGGAGATGTGTATGTTAATATGAATGGGGGATTTTCTGGATTATTATCTAATTTAAGATATCATGGTTATGCTCTTTCAGGCGTTGATATTGAAAATATGGTTAAAAGTGGACCAAATCTTGCGGCAGATGATAGTATGAAAATATTTCCTCCATATTTTTCTCTTAGATGGTTCTTTTCGTCAAGTGCTTAAATATTATAATTTGCAATATTATAATTTACAATATTTAAATTTTTTTGAATATTGTAACTTAATTTTTCAATAAACAACAATGGGATTTATGGTAACCGTATATAAATCCCAATACTGCTGATGTACTTAATAACATTTTCAATATTTGTTCTTTAAAAATTTCTCTATCATTTGGGTATAAATTTAATCGTGGGAGAATTAATGTATTTGCAATAAATCCGATCGGTATTGTAGTTATAGCAAATACACTAGACCATATCATACCATTTTCTAATTTTTTAGAATTTAATAATGATTGTAAAATACTCATACTATAGTATAAAAAATAATATAATATTTATATTATTTTTTATTTGAATATTTAATAATTTATCGTCTCAAATTAGGATTTACACAAATATCTTTACTAGGGAAAACTTTACCAGATGCACAGGTATCTTCGCCTGTCATTTTAACACACGTCCTATATCCCCTATCGCTTCCTATATAGCAATATCCTGCTGATTTTTTGTATTGGATATTACTTTCAGTACTATCATCAGCATCTATCTTTTTTTCCTCTCTTTTTGGTGTTTCAATTGCCTGTTTTAACTTTGATCTGGCTTCAATATTTTTACCTACATCTGCAACTGCTTTTCCAACACTTGTCCCTGCTTTTTCCCCTACATTAATAATTTTTTTGGCACCTTCGGATGTATTATGAAAAACATTATTTGTTCCCTGGCCAGTTTTAAATAAAACAATGCCAAAATATTTTTGAAAAATATCGGTTCCTTCGTAAAAGTATAAATATATATTATATGTTAAAAAGGCAATGATTAATACGATAAGTAATATTTTGATAATATTAACACCGTTATCAGTTGGGCTTTCAATAGGACTAAATGTTTGACTTATAGATGATTTGATACCTGAAAAATTTGATGCTAATTTATCAGTTACAGTAGGTTTTCTAGATATTGTTTTTGATATTTTTTCAGTAAAAGAATTTTTACTTGGATCCGGTGTAATATTTTTCATGATACTATTCGTATTATTTGATTCAAATATACTCATATACAAATTATAAATATTAAAAATCTAATACAAAAAAATATATTAGGTTTCTTATATTTGCACTTTTCTAAATATATGAAATATATTATTTGAAGAGATTTAGAACAATTTTTATGGATTTCAGAGCATAATGCGTTCATACGTAAATATATGATTGATATTGTGAGACGGATTATGATCTTAATAATTGATATATATCAATTCTACAATAATAGTTTTTTTCTTTTTTGAAAAAACTTTTCCGCTATATTGTAAAATGGACAAATAATAAATGTCCAAAATTGAAAATAGCGATGTACTTTTTTCGTAAAAAACACGAAAAAACTATTTTACTAGAAGAATGAAGGAAATTTTTAGAAATTTTTGAAAAAAATCTACCTACATGACTTAAAAAAAAGCACTAAATAATTAAAAAAATAAGAATTTAGGCGTTTTTTATGTTATCATATATATATGGAAAAAAAAACGCAAAAAACGCAAAAAAAATACGCCTGTAAAAAGTGTGACTATTTATCGTCTAATAAATATGATTACAAAAGACATCTTAAGACCATAAAACACACGATGATAACATATGATAACAAAATGATAACAAAAAAAACGCATAAATGTTTGTGCGGCAAGACCTACAACCACCGTGCGAATTTATCAAGACATAAGAAAAATTGTCGTAAAAATAAGGAAGAAATTGGAGAAAATACCAAAAATAAAAAAGAAAATGAATTGGCAAATCCGGAAAATGTCACAAAATTACTAAAAACTATTTTGCAAGAAAACAGAGAATTAAAAAAAGAAATGAAAAACCTGAAAATAAACAATATTACAAATAACAATAACAATACCAATAATATTTCTATAAATGTATTTCTGAATGAGTATTGTAAAGATGCTATGTCCCTCACCGATTTTGTTAATAAAATAATAGTTTCGATTGCAGACTTGGAAAATACAAAAGAACTGGGATTTGTGGATGGGATTTCAAATGTTATTTTAAAAAATCTTAAAGATATGTCAAGTGTTGAAAGACCGTTCCACTCTTCTGACACCAAACGTTCTAAATTTTTTATTAAAGATACAGAAGGTTGGAAAAAAGATGCTAGTGGAGAGCAGATCGATGATGCTATTACCAAAATAAAAATAAAGCATGTAGATGCTTTGGGTGAATGGGAATTGAAAAATCCAGAATATACAAATAATAATGAAAAATCAGAAGAATGGTCTGGATTGTTGGATTGTATTAGTAGTGGAGAGGATAAAAAGGAAACGGAAAAAAATAAAAAACAAGTGAAGAAAAATATAGCAGAAAGATGTTCCGTTAAAAAGGCAATTGAAGACTTAGACAAATAACTTATAGATGGATCAATTATAATATATATATATATGTGTTCATGTAAGGAATTGGTGAAACGTAAATCGTGTTATAATAAGTGCAAAGTATGTTGCACGGGTATACCTATAAAAAGATATTTTTTACCTATAGTGTTAGGACCCATAGCCCTAATTGTATATAACGAACTTCTAACATATGTATATATACCTGTTTTTCTGGTAATTTCTGCATTTGTGTTATTTTGGAATTTTCCATGGATTGTATATTATACGGCATCAAAACCACTTTATTATCAAGATCTTTTTATAGATGAAAAAAAACTACCAAATTATGATGTTAATCCAAAATTAAAATCAAAATTTCAAACAATATTAATATGGGTGTTAATTATAACCAATAGTTTATTAGTGGGTGCATTAGGTGATTATTGGTTATATAGGACTACCGGGGTTGAAGCTACATTTGAAATATTAGGAGTAACGGGTGGTATTATAAAGATATTTCAAATAATTAATAATACTATTAGTAGAATAATGTTGAAAATATTAAAAGTGTTTATTAGAAATGAAAATAAAAAAATGCTACGATTAGAAATAGAAAAGATGCGTGAATTAGTGAAATATAATTTTAAATTAACAAGTCACAATAATAGTGGTTTTGTTAGTGATGAGAAAAAAGAAGAAAATAGTGTTGAAATGATAGTATTAAATGATGCGGTAAAACCTCGGAGAGAAAGACTTCAAACAATATAAAATTGGGTTTTTTGAAATAAAAATTTAACTAAAACAAATAAAGTTCCTCCCCATAATGTATCCATAATTACTGTATTCCATTTCCAATTTTTAAGTATGGCCATAGTCGTTAAATCATATACTCCGTATACGAATATTCCTAAATAAAATGTCTCGGAATAAGAAAAATTCTTTTTGATAATAAAATAATATATTCCCATTGAAAGTAAAATATAACAAGCAATTGTTGCTAATATGTTAAGTTTTATGGTGGATCCTTGAACTAATTTAACTTGATAATTAAAGTATTTTTTAGTTGAAGATAAATATATGAAATCTAATCCAAGTAAAATTAAACTTGTTAATAAATATTCTTTAATCATTTAAATAATATTTATATTATTATTTAAATTAACGACATTTGCGTCTACGGGATCTGTCGCGACGACTGGTGCGTTTTCTTGTTGGGGCAGAACCACATTTACGGAGCGGTGGCGTCTTCGAGTGCGGGATCTTCTGCGAGCCATTATGTGATATGAGTTGAAAAAATAAAAACTCCATTAAAATAGAATATTAAACTTAAGCGGCGAGCCATGTTGCCAAATTATTTGCGGTTTGGTTGGCAACATAGGCAATGGCTGCTGCATTTTTAGCGTCCATTGCGACTAATACGGCATTTTTAGCATTGTAATCTGCTAATTTGGTTGCTTTAATGGCGGCCGTGCTAGAGATAGCTGCAGCGGTTGTAGCACTATCAGCAGCACTATCAGCAGCTTGGAGGGCAGTAGCAGCAGCAGTTACCTTCGATACTTGCTGAGTGTTGTCGAAAGCAGATGCATATGCGGTTGCTAAGTATAACTGAGTTTTCAAATCTTCGTCTCTTCCGACAAAACAACAATTTTCTGTAACACGAGTTTTACGTAAAAATGCTAATCCCATTCCAATTCTAGGATATAGTCCACTTCTCATATTTCCTCCGTTATTTATTACAGATCCAGTAACTCGTGTAACTGAACCTTCAGTTGTTGTAGATCCATTGGCAGATGAGGGTGATGCACCGTACATTGCTCTTCGAAGTCTTTTATTTCCTGGTCTTCCCATTTTATAATATACGATAATATTTTTTTTTTTACCTAAAGTATTATAAATATTTAATTTCTTGGTATAATACCTTTTGACATTATCGAATTCATTTTATCCAATTTTTTTGCGGTTTTTTCTAAATTCGTATTTCCCATAGAATTATTGAAAAGATAATCTGTTTTCGGCTTAATTTCATTTTTCTTGATTTGTTTGTAAATAATATTCACCTTTTTTACTATATTATCTACAGACGCTGTATTTTCAATAATTGGTATTTTATTATTAATTGTTTCTGTTAATAAATGAATAGCAAAATATATTAAATATTTTCTTTTTTTCTTCAATCCGGCTTTATATTTCAAACAAAATAATTCTTGTAAATTTTTAATAAGTTTCAGCATACTAGAGTTTCGCGTATTTGCTTCATAACAAAGACAGTCCCATAATATCCATACAATTTCTGTTTGAAGTTTATCGGCAACCTCGACAGCACGCCTTGCCGCACAATATTTCTTGTTTTCTTTTTTTACTAAAGTTTCAAAATTAAATACCCATTCAACCCAATAACATGCTGTACGAGAATTTCTCTTTTTTTGTGAAATATTCCATGCAAATTCATTAATAGCGACAAATAACTCTTTGGGATCTTCGTCCTTAAATACAATTTGCGCATAATTAATAGAGTCAGCCTTTAATTTATGAGTGATTTTCATCATACTTAAATCTTCTTTTTGTATTTTTATATTTTCAAATGCATTTTTCTTATTAGAACAGCATAATACACACATAATTTCGGCAAATAATTTACGTATCTTGTCATTATTTCTTATTTTTAATACATCATCTTGGTATCCATTATTGACTATATTTTTAAAATCATCAACGCGAAGTTTTAAATAATATGGTAATTTAGGGTTTCCTAGATGAATATATTTCGACATAAATTCAAAAATAATATCCCATAAATCAATAAAATGTCCGCTACATATAAATTCACCGCTCCAATAACAAGCTTGTTCTATTTTTCCATTTACTAAATTATTTAGTAATTCCTTTTTAGCATCATTTTTTTTATATTTTGAAAAAGTGATACCTCGAAAGTTATTTAATAGACGTATGTCATTAATATCATTTTCATTCATTTATAATAAAATTCCACATAAAAAATATTATATTAATACATATAATGAAATCATTAACTACAATGTTAAAAAAAACAATGAGAAGTATTTCAAAAATTAATATTTGGATTAGACTATTTATATTTTTAGGAGTGTTATTTTTAACACTTAATTATGTAAATTATAACCATCGGGGACCAGAGGGATTTACTCAGATGGAAAAATTTAAAGTAATGAAAAATGATAATCTTTATGATGATTTTTATTGTAGTATATATGATGACTTGGTACATGATTCGGCAAAGAATGATTATGAAGTTCGTGAATTAAGTAGAATATTAAAACCTTCTAAAAATAAGACTTTAGTAGATATGGGATGTGGTAGAGGACATCATGTAGACCTATTCAATAAGAAAGGATTTAATGCTAGTGGTTTAGATATTTCACCTGCGATGATTGAAAAGGCTAAAAAAAAATATCCTAAATCTGAATTTAAAAAGGGAAATGCATTAGATGCTGTTACATACAAACAATCTTCAATAGACGTAATTAGTTGTCTTTATTTTACTATTTACTACATACATGAAAAAAAAATGTTTATTGATAATTGTTATAATTGGCTCAAACCTGGAGGGCATTTTGTATTACATTTAGTCAACCGTGATAAATTTGATCCTATTATTAATTCTGCTGATCCCCTACATATTGTATCTGCTCAGAAATATGCTAAAAAACGTATTACGAATTCTCTAGTCAAATTTAAAGATTTTCAATATAAAGGGAATTTTGAATTTGATAAACCAAATAATAAGGCTGAATTTGTCGAAACATTTAAAGACGATAGTTCGGGCAATGTTCGAAAGAATGTGCACACATTGCATATGGAAACTCAAAAGCAAATTTTGGCTCTTGCTAAACAAACTGGATTTATATTAAAGGGGAAAATTGATTTAACAAAAACTATGTATGAGTACCAATATATATATATTCTTTATAAACCGGAATAAGTGAACTTTTAATGTCAACAGATCAAATACTTATAGATGAGCTGGTCACACAACTCCGACAGGATGTTAACTTTCTGAAGAATCATTTAGAAATAAATCGAAAACATACTTTTATTGGTACAAAAGTAACTGTTTTACCAAATACCGATAATATACACCATTTATCTGAACCAACAACTGGTATTCTAATGTGTGAATTATCAAATAATCTAAGTGCAATAGTAATGATAATAGAAGATAATGTAGGAAAAATAATAAGGCCTTATTTATCAGACATCAGAATTCCAAATGTTAATCAATTATTCACCTAAATTATTGTAAAAAAATCCAATATTGAAAAATCATATATTAATTTAATTCGTATAATATTTTAAAATTTTTCTTATTAAAGTATTATAATGGAAAGTTGGAACGCAACTAGTGAAAATTCTCAATCAGATGTACACGACGAAGTTAATCAGTCTTTATTAGGAGACGACGATGATAGTAAGGGTATACCTACATGGAATAATTTAAGTACTATGTATGAAAGCAGATGGCATAAGGAAAAGGAGAAATTTCATAAGGAGTTACGTGGGAATTTTTTTGCTTTAGTTGAAAGATTTGCTTCTGGTAAACAGGAACTTTATTTATTGAGTTGTCCTGATAGACGTGAAAAATTATATATTCGTGCATTTTTAGAAATATTTGAAAGTGGATATGCACCACATGTAGGAGATGCTGAGAGAGTTGCTGGTAGAAAAGTGAGACGTCTCTTTGTTACTCTGCCTCATAACTATCATGATTGACTACATGAATATACGTATGAACATAAAATTATAGGTAATGAAATGTGTCCAATTTTAATTAAAAACCCCAAGTGTTGTATAATATGTTAAAATCATAATTTGTTAATATTATAATAGTATAGTTTTTATGCTATTATACTATATTTTGGCTATTATTTGTATTATTATTTTACTTATTGCCTTTTTCAAATTAAAATATCCATTTTGGTCTAAACAGCCTGTATTTCATTTTCATAATATTGGGTATTGGTTAATGCCTCCGGGAATTATACAACATGGTATGCCCGAAAAAAATAAATATTATGATGAAACCGTATTGTTCTTTGAATTTTTTCAAGTGCCTACACAAAAAAAAGCACTGTGTGAATTTTTCATAAAAAATAATTACATGCCTCATAAACATGAACTTTATAAGCCTCCCAAACATGGAGTTATAGACTATTTAAAACATCACAATGATAAAAGTTATATGTCTTTTGTTGAAAAAAACAATAAAATCATTGCTACTATGACAACCAGATCTCTTACATGTAAAATAGATAACAAGTTATTTCCACTTTACTATGTAGATTTCTTATGTGTTCATAAAAAACACAGAAAACGGGGGATAGCCCCAAAACTTATTTATACACACTATGTGAAACATAGGGTAACACATAAAAATTGTATTTTTCTTTTTAAACGTGAAGGTGCACGTAACGCCATTGTACCATTGACAAATTATTATAATTATATGTTTGATATCGAAAAATGGCCTAATAAGGTAATGTTTGATCAACCACAAATTAATTCTATACTTATTGGTAGTGAAAATTTTGATTTATTTATGGATGTATTTAAACGTCTGGATAAATCAAAATTCAAATGTATTATTTTCCCCCATTTAAATCATATTTTGTATTTAGTAAAAAAGAAGTTAATTTTCATAGGAGTTACAATGATATATAAAGATCCGTTTGATTTTTTTATATTTAGAAATAGTCATACTTACTATGATGGTAAGAGAGGATTGGAATGTATAGGAAGTTTTAATGAAACAAAGGAGGCAATATTTAGTTTAAGTTTTCTCTCCGTATTGGGTATAATTTGTAAGGAGATAGATTGTAAGAGGTTATTTTTGGAAAATATTTCTAACAATAATATTATCATTAAAAATATCCTAAATAGATATAGTTATCAGGAGAGAATTTCTACATCTTATTATTTTTATAATTTTGCTTTAAGGCCATTTAAAAGTACAGATGTTATCATCATTGATTAACGTGTATATTTACCCGCGCGGGCAAAGGAATCAACTGTAAAAATTACAAAAACCCCTAAAAACATATAAAGTACCAATTCTTCAGTAACGTTTCCAGTTTTTTCGTCTTTATTTTCTTCCAATAGATGTATCATGTAGTTAAGTTTTTTCATTAGTTCGTCTTTAGAGCCATGTAAGTTAGAATTATTCGTTGCCTTATTGTAATACGGTACATAAGTATTGTAATAATTTTGATAATTCATATTTGAAGATTGGTTATCGTCCATTTGTGTAAATGCTTCAGGTGAAACTGCATCATCGGTTCTTGATTTATCTTCGGTAGTAGGTACAGGTTCTCTTGTTATTTGTGGTTGATCTGGTGGATTAAAAGATGTATCGAAATCTGCTAAATTATCATCATCTTCTTCCATACTTTTTAGGAATGTCGTTACTTTTTCACTTTTTCTTTTTATAGTTTTATTTTTTTTAATTTTGGATTTAGCCAAACTATTATTGTTATTATCAAATGTTGAAAATGCTAATGTTGATGCCATACTTATAAAAAATGAAGATTTTAATTTAAAATTAATAAACTGAATTATTATAAAAAATATATATATATATATGAATTTGTATGCAGAATATGTTCTATTAGCACTATTAATGTGTTTACTTTATAAACAGCCTGAATTTTTGCTTAATCTTACTTTTAATAAGTATTTTATGGCAGTAATTATGTTTTTATGTATTTATTTAACATATACATTGGGGGTGACGTGTGGTGTAATAATTGCATTTATTATTATACTTTTCATTAGTTCAAAAAATGAATATGTGGGATTTAAGGAGGAATTTACTCCTAAAATAAGTAAATGGACACCTGAAAATTTTTCATCCCCTTGTCAAGTTGATCTTGATAGGAAAATAAAATTAAGTGCTGAAAGAAATAATATAGCAGCAACCAAACAATTGGATGGAAATACTAATGGTGGATATAAACAACCTCAACAAGATTATTGATATATGTAGCAAATTATAAATTTTCAAGAAACATAATACCATAATACGGTATATATGTATTTTTGGAAGTATCTATTTTAGGAATATTAAATAGATACTTTCATATTTATCCTAAAGTAACATCATTAAATATCAGTCAAAAAAAAGAAATATATATAAATATTAAGAGATGTTATCAAAATTAATGGAGTATTTAGGTTATTTAAATAATAGTAAATTTTTTGCTGGTGTAGTGATGATCATGTTAAATATAGGTTCAAAATATATTACAATTGAATTAAGTAAATCACAGGAAGAGTATTTAAAGAATAATGTAGGAAGGCAAATATTAATATTTGCTATTTCATGGATGGGTTCACGTGATATATTGATTGCTTTAGCGTTGACAGCTATATTTACTGTATTAACAAATCATTTGTTTAATGAAGAAAGTAAGTATTGTGTAATCCCTAAAAAATATAGAAATTTTAAACATTTATTAGATTTGGATAAAGATGGGGAAGTTAGTCAAGATGAGATTAATAAGGCAACTAAAATATTGGAAAAAGCAAGAAAGAAGGATCAAAAAAAAGAACATTTAAAAAATTTAAATAGTTTTATGTTGCGTGTATAAATTTCTCTCCAATTTATATCTATGCCAGTTAATTCATCAATGACGAAATATATATATAAGCCTAAGAATTGTCCCCCAAATAATGTATTGTATAGAATAACATTTAAATATAAAACTAATTTTTCAGGAAAAAAACTGTTTAACCTCACACGGAAAAATTTTCCTGATTTTGTGGTAGATATTCCAAATAGACAATTGAGACCGGGTGATTCTGTTAGATATACACCTTTAAATAAGAATGATCCTAATAATGGTAAACTTGCAATGATTACTAGTGAAAATAATAGAAGAAGATATGGTAAAATAGTTAAAACTTTTGATTTAGAATTTATCTCTCCAATCGTCAGAGGAAATAAGGTAATTAATAATGTTCAATCGATACCTCAGGAAAAAAATGGTAGTAAAATACTAACACTTATACCTCAAGTGAGTATGTATAAATGCAGTTCGCCATTTGTGCCTATGCCAATAATAAATGGGTACTTGACTGCATATAAAAACTATAATGCGGGTAAAACAAATAGATTGTTGAGAGTATTACAGAGGCGTGGTATAGAACTTTTTGATAACTATTTTCATTTAGGAAATAGTAATGAGCCGTTATATCCTGAGTTTGTTTCTAGGGGTCAACCTAATTTTGATTTACAACTGCGTATGAAAACGAAAATGAATAGAGAAGTGGAAAAAATGGTTAATAACGCTTTTCTCTCTGGATCGAAAACCAATAAACCAATTATCAAGGGAAAAGGTAAATCTTTGGAATTCTCTGTTCCAAAGGATGCTAGAGGTGGGAAACTAGTTTCTATTAATGTGGATGGAATTAGTATAAATATTAGAGTGCCTATAGGATCTAAGTCATTAGATAGAATAACTGTTCCTATTGAACGAAGTAATAATGAATCTGTTTATGAAGGATTAAAACCATCTTCTAAAAAGGAGACGCATCTTACTTTCATCCCGACGTTCATTACTGCTAAGTTTTCAAATGATAAACATTTGGATATTCATAAGTTGGTGAAGGCGTCAAAAAACCAATCATTTAAAATAAAAGATGCTAGTATTATTAAACAAAATAATGGTGCGAATTTTAAGTTTATGGAATTAGCGAGGTTTAATAAATCAAATAATCCATTGATATTTGATTTGGAGGTTCATGTTGATTTGAAATTGGAAGTGAGTAAGTCTTCCGATGAGGTAGAAACTGGCGGGACAACAAATAAAATATTAGATGGTATAGGTGATATGATACAAAATTCTGGTAGCGGATGTCCTTCGAAGATGAGAAAGTTAAAACAAAGTATGAAAAATGTATCTAGTCAAATAGAGAGATCTCGTTCTACTCGGGGAGAGAGGAGTAACCGCACAAAAAGAAGACGACGTGATGAACGAAAAAGAGGGAGACGTACTTTTAATACAAAACGCAAGAAAATTATGCGAAATAGAACTCGTGGAAAAAGGCGCAAATATAGTGTAAAGAAAATTTTTAAACCCCGGACTGGGTATAAGAAAAAACGTAGATCGGTGAGAATTTAGATAAAAAACAAAGACCCAAATAAAAATTAAACAATATGTATTAAAATTTATTTAATACATATATATATATATATATGGATATCATACATGGAGTAATATTTTATATCTTTTTAACAATATTTTATTGTTCTTTAGATAAACAATTACAAAATAGATATCATGGGAACTATTATTTATTGCATGGAATAAGTAATATTTTTATTACTTATTCCTGTTTACCTGATTTAAAAAATACATATACAGATCTTAATAATTTTCATAACTATCCGGTTAATTATGTTCCATCTATAATAACTTTTTCTCTCCATAGTTATCATATTATAAATTATTTTAATAAGTTGATGTTTGATGATTGGTTGCATCATATTCTAATGTGCGGCGTGGCTTTGCCAATCGGGTTAAGTATTAATTCAGGATTTTTATTAAACCATAGTTTATTTTTTTTGATAGGATTACCCGGTGGTATAAACTACATTCTCTTATTTTTATCAAGAAATAAATGTATTGAGAGATTGACACAAAAAAGAATAAATAATTCATTAAACTTATGGGTTAGAGCACCCGGATGTATATCTCACAGTGCATTAACATTTGTAGTCTATAATAATCATTATCAATTAATAGTCGGGTATCAAAAATATTTAATATTATGTGCAATTTTTTTAACATTTTGGAATGGGATATATTTTATGGAACAAGTTGTATCGAATTATGCTGTTCAAAAATATAAGTCTGATGAATATCTGAAGTTAAAAAACTTAAGAAGTTCTTGAAGAAAGTGCGATCCTTAATTTATCTATTTCTTCTTTTGTAAATGATTTTGATGCTTCTTCTTTTTCCATAGTTTTTTGCTCTGTTTCTAATTGTTTTATTTTTTCTTGTAAATCTTCAATAGTTTTCTGCATTTCTTCAGGGGTCATTTCTTTCTTTTGGCCCCAAAAATAACCATAAACAGATGATGCACCGTTATATCCCAATTTCAAAACATGATAACTTAAATCAATACCTTCGTATAAAATTGTTCCTAGTACCATTTTACAATATATTTATAAAAAAAATATATTGTATTACCGAAAATCATATATTATCAAACGATCAAGTAAAATTCAAACTGATACTATTTCTCTCCGACTTGGGTTTTTTACGACGTGATTTTTTTGGTTTTTCAAGACTATCTTGCATATCTTCTAATTCACTGATACTTACAACACTGTTAGTATCGGTTTGTTTTAAATTAATTTTTTTGGTTTTTAATCCAGATAAAATATCGTCTAATTCACTGGGTCCTTTCATTTCTGGTCTTTTGCTTTTCTTAACTCTCTCAAAATTATCTCTCATATTAACGGCATCATTAAAACTAGTTTGTCTATTAGATTGTGAATTTTTCTGTCTACTTGCTTGTACATCAGGTCTTACATTAGGCATGCGGGGAGGATTTCTGCGCATTTCGTCACTTGGACCTGGAGGGGATCCTCTTGGAGGCACATGCATGGTAGGTTCATTCATTTGAGATTGTCCACCCATAACATCTCCCATAAAGTTAGAAAATCCAGGATTTTGTTGTCCCATTGAATTCATAGCGGCACTCTGAAATTGATGCATTAATTCAGGATTTTGTCTCATAATATCGTCCATACCAGGCATAGATGATTTAAACATTGTATTTGTCATGTGTAACATAGCAGCGCTTCCGCCAAGCATAAATAATAATTTAAGTTCTGGTGCCATTTTGGTTTTTCCTCCATATTTTTCATGTAATTCTCCAAATACATCATCGTATTCGTCTACATTTTCATTTACTGCTTCACTCCATCCGTCAAGTTTAATATCAAAGGGATCAAATTTATTATTTAAAAATTCTAACCCTGAAACACAGGCTAGTAATATTTTTTGTTGAAATTTGACACTATTTTGTTTTTCTTTATCGGCTTTAATCATTTCGTATTCACCCTTCATTTCTGCTAAAGGGGAGTCCATTGTGTATTTTTTAGTAAGTGCGATACCTTTCTTTTCTAAAGCCTCTAATTTTCTTAAATAACTTAGTTTTTCCCTTAATATTTCCTCATTAGACAGTTGAACACGCTGTGGTGTAAGATTGGGATTTACAGGAATTTCATTAAAAGTTTTAAAGCCATCTTTACTTTCAATCGTTACAGGATCAGTTGCTTTATTTAACGGTACATTATTGATTGGATTCATGGAATTCATGGGATTCATTGATGGAGGTGTTTGAATGTTAACAGTGGGTTTATTAAATAAATTACTTCCGATATCTGTAAAACTGGGTCTTTTTTTTTTTGGAGTAATTTCGTCTAAATTAATATTATCTAGACTATTTAAATCATTAAGATTAATATCGCTCCTAGGAGAAGTTTGTTTTTGTTTATTAGGATTCATTAACATTTCTGCACCGGGTCCAAAATTAACACTTCTCTTCCCACCAACTTGAGGGGGATCACTAACAGATATTTTTATAGTGCCATTATCACTACTATTAATAACATTTAATTTTGGTTCTGATAAACTTAGATTGATTTCTTCCATCTTATGTTTTATCTAGAACTTTTAATTTTAAGTATTCCGCACTAAATATTATATAATATCGTTTATTATTCTAAAAAAGTTCAGTTTTTGATAAACTTTTTCCCAAAAAGTTTCCAATAAGTTTAGTTTTTGATAAACTTTTTCCCAAAAAGTTCAGTTTGTAATATGCTATTTTTCAAATACCATCGTCCTTGTAAAAAACTATCTGCTAAATCATCTTTTTTTCGATGTTCATTAAATGGTTTAATCCATTTTGATAAATTATTGTTTTCTATGAGAATTTTTCTGGTATATTCAATACTTAAACTTTTTCGCTGTGCATATGTTGTTTTTTTTATATCTAAGAATTCTTTTAATTTATTTGTAGCTGATATTTCTTCAACTAAAGGTACTTCTTTTTCTATAAAATGTTGCATGATCATACCTTGTAGTGTTTTCATCCGTAGGGCTAATGGACCTATTTGATTTTCAATACAAACTATATCAATATGAATATCTTCTAAAGTTTCGTTAAACATTTCTCGCATGGTTCGCCCGTAAGTCACTAAATTAATATTTCTTGTTTTTATTTTTGATATAATATCAAAAAATTTACAATCATAATATTCTATTATACATGTTAGTAATTCTCCTTTTTTTGCTTTTTTACCCTTTTTCTCAGGTTCTAGTTTATATTTGACTACTAATTTCATAAGATCTACTATATTTTTCTTTTTTAAATTATGTTTATTACAATTAATATCAGGTATTAAATATTTTTTTTGTTTGGCGTGGGTTTTGCAGTAATAACAGTCATTTTTATAATATTTTGCCTTTTTATTGCAAATATCTTTATTTTTTTTCGGTTCTTTGCATAAATGTTCTTTGTCTTTGCAAAGATTTAACACGTCCCATTTTAGTATTTGATAATCCATACTATCTGTAATTTCAAAAAGGCAAAAGGCGAGATTTTTCATACCGACGTCAATACTTAATATTTTCATTGATCTAATGTGTAATTTTTTATTTAATACTATATTTTTATTGATATTATGTTTAAAATAATGTAAATATATTTTACATATGTTAAAAATTTTACATATGTAAAATATTTTTCAAAAATTATTGGAACTGGTTACTCGAGCAAGAACGCATTGGTCCTGCTCCGCTCGAGTTTCCGACGCCACATTTTGAAGCACGGGCCAAAAGCAACTGTTCCTGTGTCAATATATGCGGATTGGTTCTAGATTGCAAAGCATTCCTGGTAAGGTAAAGATTTTTTAGATTACTAGTTTCGTATCCAAATGGTCTGGAATTATCAGCACATCCTTGGAACAAGTATTTTCCATTTGTTTTTACATTTTGTGCTGATTCGATGCACTCACTGTTTTCACCTTTTGCGGATTGAAAGTTTTTGTTTCTGATAGTTGTACCATTATTAATCAACCATTGTCTGTAATCATAATTGTTTGCGATGTTTAAATTGTTGCGTAATTCGGTGTTAGAATTACAAGCAGGATTGTACATAGTGAACATTCTGCTATCACTCATCATAGGAGCGACATTAAAATGTATATTATTAGATCCGGAATAGCATGTTGCCCAACTCATTTATATTAAATAAATAAAATAATTCTTATATATTTAATTAATGTCTTAATATATCGTCTGAATATTCCTTATAAACCTAATTACTCATTAAAAGTTGTATAAGAGGCTCTTTTTTTAAAGATTTATAGTTGATAAGTCCTCGTTCGTAGGCAATTTTTTTTAATTCGACAACAGTCTTTTTTTTATAAGAATTTGCTGATAATTGGATAACTTCGACGGCTTCGAGGGGTTCATCGTCAGTTTCTTCTTGTGGATCTGGTTTAATTTCTTGGGGCTCTAGTGTAATTTCGTCAAGATCGTCATCATCGTCATTAATTTCGTCTAAACTATCTTCATATGTTTCATGTTTAATTTCTTCTAAATTAATAGTTTTAACTTCATCGTCGTTAAGTTCAATATTTGTAGGTTCAAATTTTAAAGTTTCCTCTTCATCATCACTCTCCTCATCACTCTCCTCATCACTATCACTTACCTCGTCGCTATCACTATTATCTTCATCCTCAGAAATCTGTATTAATTCACTCTTAATAGTCTGTTCTTCAGGTTGATGTGTTTCATTTTGTATAGGATCTGCAACAAAACCACCTCTTGCTGCATTTTGCTGTCCATCATAATTTTGAATTAAATTATACATTAATTCCACTTTTTTTTCCATCCCGGATACTTTATTTCTAAAATAAACAAATACTAATCCTACTGCTAGAATAGTAATACCAATACTAATCAAAAGACCTCTAGATATCATTAATCTTTATTCATATAAAAATATAACTAAATAAACGAAGAATAAAAAATTTATATCAATTTATTCAAAACCTTTATAGTTTCTTCGACTATATGACTTGGATAATCTAGATTTTTTAATACACTAACCCCCCCTTTCAAACTCGATTTTCCATTTACTAAACGATATTTATATGTAGGATTATTATTAACAATATTTGTTTCCATACTTTGATTTAAAATCTTTTTATTTGTTTTTAATAGATCACATAATTTCAAATAATGAGTTGTTAATAAGAATTTAACATTTTTATTATTGGCAATGAATTTCAAATAAGAATATGCACTACTAATCGCCTCATATGGGTTAGTTCCTGAATATAATTCGTCAAAAATACAAAAATGTTTTTTATTTGGATTATCAATAATACATTGTAGAATATTTTTGCATCTTCTGGCTTCTGCTTGAAATAAACTGTCTCTGGAACATGTATCTGGAATATTCAAATAACAATGTATATGATCAAAGAAACTTGTTTCACATGTGTCGTAAAATCCATAACCAATTTGCTGTGTCAATAAAAGATTAATGATTGATGCTTTAATTGCGGTTGTTTTTCCTGCAGCATTCGGTCCGGTTATAATGATGTTTTTCTTTAAATTAATATTATTTTTCACAGGATTTTTAATACATGGATGCCATATATTTTTAACTTTAAATTTAATTTTATCACCTATTTTACACGGTAGAATAGTGTTTGATTTTATATTTTCATTTATGCCTAAAATATTATCTATATATCCATGAAATCCAAAACTCCAACTTAACATGTTTTCTATTTCATCACTATCATAAAAAATATAAAATTCCTTCATAAGTTTTCCAATTTGTATGAATTTTTGCCAACCATTATTAGAAGGAAGATTTTTAATACAATTTCTATATTTTATTAATTTCTCTAAATATTCTTCTAAATGATCATTAAACGGTTTATAAGATACTAATGGTTTTGTGAAATGCAAAGTCAACTTAATTTTTTCTATAGTATATTCTAAATAATTATTTGTAGTCTCAAAATTATTAATAACCGTATAAGTATTTTTATAAAAACGATAACACAAAATAATATTTTGATAAATATTGTAAAAATACAATCCTAAACAAAAAACTATATACACTTTTTGACCCATAGATACTTGATTAAAAGATACAAGTAATTTTCCAATAGCATGATGCTTTAGATTTTCAATTAAAAGATTATAATATGTAGACCATGTTATAGGCATTTTCATAACTTTTAAAATAAAAAAAGGCACTATTAAAATAAATACGGGTGCTACAAGGTTTAATATAGGAGATGAAAGATTATAAAAACTCATGATCGAAAGAAATAAGACAGATTTATTAAGAAAAAGAAATTTCGACCAATCAACATATTGATATTTTTCATAAAAATTAGTTTGTGTTTTAAAATCACCCCATATATTCATCATATTTTCAATAAGAGGTTTATTGAATGGTATTGCGTCAACATTTTTGTACAGTTTTTGACTATCTTTTATGAATTTTTTATCAGTAGTATAATTTTGAGCCCAAATAGATAAACATTTTTTTCCTAATTCGGATTTTGGTTTGAATAGTATTTCATATGATGTATTATTGGTATTATCTTCATCATTATTTTGAATTAATTCTAAATCTTTTTGTAGCTCCTTGGAAATTTCATGTTTTTTTTCTAAAAATTCTATAGGTAATTTAAAACATTTATCATTATAATATTTATCATCATCATTTTTATCATCATTTTTATCATCATTTTTATTTTTAGCATTTTTATCACATTTTTCTATAGTGGACATTTATATCCTATATAGAAAAATCAACTAATAATTAAACGTAAAATGCTTGCCACATTTACAATGTAATATGTTCTGCAAAATCAGCAGGCATTTCTTTAATTTCCGTATCATAAAATTCTTCAAATTTCTTTAATTTTTCGATATCATATTTTGTTTGGAAATTAATAGCAACTCCTTTACGACCCCATCTACCAGAACGCCCAATACGATGTAAATAAGTATGTTCATTTTTGGGAATATCAAAATTAATAACAATACTAACTTGTTGAACATCAATTCCTCGAGCAAATAAATTACTCGTAATTAAAACACGACATCCACCCTTTTTAAACTCTTGATATGTTGCTTTTCTTTCATCTTCTCTCATTTTGCCATGAATTTTACGAACAGGAAAATCATCCTCTCGCATTGCTTCTTCTAAATCGTCAACACGTTTTGTTGAATTACAATAAATAATCGCTTGAGAAATAGTGAGATTGCCGAAAAGATCCTTAAGTGTTTCATATTTTTGCATATCATCATCCATATTAATATAATATTGTGCAATTCCTTGAAGAGTTAATTCTTGAGATTTAACTAATATTTTTTTAGGGTTCATCATAAATTGCTTGGATAGTTCTTCCAAATCATTATCCATCGTAGCACTAAATAATCCAATTTGAATTTCCTGAGGCATATATTGAAAAATTTTATACACTTGTTCTTGAAATCCTGAGGAAAACATTTCATCTGCTTCATCAATAACAATTACATTAAGTTTATCAACTTTTAAATATCTTCGTCGTAACATATCTTGAATTCTTCCGGGAGTTCCAACAACAATATGTGGTTTATTTTTAATTAATTTATTTTTACTGTCTTCTATAGATGTCCCTCCTACTAATAATTCAATTCTTACTTCAGGTTTCATAAATTTACTAATAATTGAAAAGACTTTCATAGACTGTGATGCTAACTCATGTGTTGGTGCTAAAATAAGAGCAAATGTATTATCTAATTTTTCATAATTTGCATTACATAATTTATGCAAAACACTTATTACAAACGCCCCGGTTTTTCCTGTACCAGATTGCGCTTGCGCGATAATGTCTCGATTTTTTTTAGATGTCATTGGCATAAGCGTCTGACATTGTATAGAACTGGGTTTTTCAAATCCAAAAGCATAAATCCCTCTCAATAAATTTGATGATAAATTTAAATTTTCATCTTCCCAACCACTTATAATATAATTATCTAAATTTTTTGGTGTATTTTCTGTGTGCGTACTCATCATATATTATAATTATAATTTATTTTTAAGTTGCTTTACGATTTATATTATAGATGATATTATAGATTTGTATTATTATTTAAAAACTGATATAAAAATATAAATGGTTTAATAATAAGAATGAGTATACTAGCAGACAGTCAATATACATTAAATAAATTTACAGAAATAACTAAAACAAGTAATATTATGGAATTAGATAGTTATACTATAAAAAATATTAATCGAATTGCTAAGAAGGTAGGTGCACCAAGTTATATTAAAACACCTATTTTTAAAAAAAATAGGAATTATAAAAAAGATAAATATAAATCAACAAATCCATTAAAAGAAGATTCCCCAGATAATTTTGTAAAAACGGAACTTAATAAAAGTGTGAATATTCTGGAAGTGCAGTTTGGTAAAATAAGATTATTTTTGAACAAATTGACAAATAAGAATTATAAAGAAAATTTGGAGAGTATTATATTTATTATGAAGTCTGTTGAAAATGAAAATAAAGAATATTTGGAAAAAATAGGAAAGACAATTTTTGAGATAGGAAGTAAAAATAAATTTTGGTGTAATTTATATGCTCAATTGTATAAAGATATTATCGATGAGTTTCCTATAATGAAAGAGATTTGCATTGCAAATTTCGAGAGTTTTATGGATATATTTACTACTTTTAATTTTATAGATGCTGAAGAGGACTATAATTTATTTTGTGAATATAATAAGGAAAATGAAAAACGTAGATCATTAAGTCATTTTTTTGTTTTATGTGCAAATCATAATATATTAGATAAGAAAAAAATAACAAATATTGTTAGTAATTTATTAGAAAATATGAATAAAATGATTTTTGAGGAAAATGTATTGCAGCAATTGGAGGAAACAACTGAAAATTTGAAAGTATTAATTATGAATTTTAATGATGATTTTAAGAAATTGGACGAATTTAATACTATTAAATGCGAGGTTTTAAAACTTTCAGAGTTAAAACCGAAAGATTATAAAAGCTTAACTAATAAAATTATATTTAATTTATTTGATATACTAGATATTATGTAAAGCATAAAAATAATTATTTAAATAAATCTTGACTAAATTATGTAATGTCTACCCATAATTTAGAAATGAAATTGATTAATGCTGACTTAAAATTAAAAAGGAAAACGAATGTTACGTATGAAAGGTTAATACAGGATGTTAATGATGAGAGTGATAAAAAAGAAAATATGTGTATGGAAAATATATGGGATGAAAATTATAAATGTGATGAAAATTTATCAAATGAATTTATAACACAACAATTCTATTATGAGGATAATTTCACTCTGAAGGAATTGTATCATATATCTAATTATTATGATATAAGTAAACGTAAGAAAAAGAAACTTGACTTAATATATGATATTATTGCATTTGAGTTGGACACAGATAATGAAGAATTAGTTGAGCAACGAAAAAGATTGTGGTTTTATATAAATGAACTTAAGAATGATAACTACTTAAGTAAATTTATTATATTAGAATAAAGTATAATGGTATTATCGCAAATTAATGATACGATAACATATCCGGAAATAAAAACTATTGATGAGAATGACAAAGGAAAAGAAGTAACGATGTTTAAATTAGATTTATTGGGTGTGGATGTTATAATAGCAATCGGGGATTTAAAATATGATTTTTCTAAAAAAGATATTTTATTTGTACATGTTTATTTGATTGTTGACGAGTCAGATAAGATTTACCAAGTTGGTGTTTATGAATTTTTAAATAAGGATTATGAAAATTTATTGGACGATGACGGTGATATAAATATTTCAAAAATAGATGGGCCGCTTTTATATACCTTTGTAGACAAACCTTATCTTGAAAAATGTATGGTGAATGAAACATTGGTGCCTGATTATGATTCAGGTGATGATGATTTAGGAGATGATATAGGCAACGATGATGCTGCTGGTGTTGACGATGATGGTGTTGACGATGATGGTGTTGACGATGATGGTGTTGACGATGATCATGATGCTGGTAGTAAAAGAAGTAAAAAATCACCTTCTAGATTGTTGGTAGAATTGGATATAGAAGATAATAATGACGATGATGATTTTTTACAAGTAGGTGAAACTGAAAAACAAGATGAAAAGGAAAGAAAGAAGTATAAAAAGGCAGAAATTGGAGAATCACAATGGATACAACAGTTTTTACAAAATAATAACTATAAAATAGAAAATGTTGATGGGAACGGGAATTGTTTTTTTTATGTTATTAGAAACGCATTTAAAAGTATTGGTATAAATGCTACCGTTGATAAGTTGAGACAATTTTTGTCAGATAACGTTACACAAGAACAATTTGATAACTACCGAACAATGTATGACATGTATATGGCGGAATACCGAGATTTAAAACAAAAAATTCCAAGTCTTAAAAGTAAAAAAAATGATTTATCAAAAACATTTAAATCTATGAAAAAAAAAGCCGGTAAAGAAAAGGACCGTGATACTTTAAAAACAATACGAGAAACTGCATCATCTACCAAAAAGGAATATACAAAAATAAAAACTCAGATAGAAAAATTTACAATTGAATTAACATATGTGAAGAACAATATTATTGATATTAAATGGATGAAAAATATTAAGACATTAGAAGCGCTAAGGGCATTTATGTTGAGTTGTGAGTTTTGGGCCGATGCGTGGGCAATACCTAAATTAGAGATATTAATTAATACTAAGGTTATTATTTTATCAAGTGAATTTTATAAAAAAGGTGATTATTCTAAAATTATTAATTGCGGATCATTTACTCCGAAAGTTATAGAAGATCGCGGGTTTTTTAAACCCAAATATTATATATTGGCTGAACATACAGGTGATCATTATAAACTTATTAAATATAAGGATAGGAGTATATTTAGGTTTCATGAAGTACCGCATAAGTTGAAAACGATGATTATGGAAAAATGTATGAAATCCAGAGGAAAAACTATTTATAATTATATCCCTAAGTTTGCTAAGTTAATAGGTGAAACGATTGATGTTAGTAAACTTCCAGAAAAAGATGATTTTTTAGAATCGTTAAGTAAAAAAGAAGGTAAAAAATCAAAAGAAGGTAAAAAATCAAAAGAAGGTAAAAAATCAAAAGAAGGTAAAATTGAAGGAGTAAATGAAAAACTAGGTATGTCACAAGACGTTGAAGTTATAGAAATGCAACCAACACCTACCCCAGAAGATGGTAATTTGTTTTCAGATAAAGTTACTTTTATGTTTTATTCAAAATCAGCCAATAAAACTCCTGGGAAAGGTAAGGGTGAAATTATTTCGGATGAAAGAATGATGGAATTTAATGAATTGGCAAAGATGGATTCATGGAGAAAAGTATTGTCTAATTTCTATATGAAACCAAAAAGAGATGGTGAAGTCGTACCATTATTTGAATTGGATGGATTAAAATGGGCATCTGTTGAACATTATTATCATGGCAATAAATTTAAGAAAAATCATCCAGATTACTATAGACTTTTCGCCATTGATTCGGGATCACAAATAATGGATGATCCTAAAAAGGCATTGGGGGCCGGTGGTAAGACAGGTAAAGTGTCCGGAAAGAAATTTCGACCTAAAAATGTGGTAATAGATGAAGATTTCTTCGATGATAATAATAATGAGAGAATTATGGAGAAGGGGCAAAGTGCAAAGTATCAACAGGATACTCAAGCAAAACAGGTTCTTATGGCAACAAAGGATGCTAAGTTAGTACATTATGTGTCATCGCGTAAAAGTAAAGCAGAACGTCCTGAAAATGTTGTATTTTATGATACTATGAGAATAAGACATCGAATTAAGAAAACTTTTTAAGAAACTATCTTTTTTCTAAAATTATATAAAATTGAATTGATATAAATATTAATATTTTTTTATATTATTATAATATGGTGCAATATGGATATATGGTCAAGGAGTTACAAAACTCACCTCAAAGTGGTAACAAAATTCATATTGATACATTTTTGAAGGATAAGGACATTTTATATAAATATATTACTGGTAAAATATTTATAGTTAATAAAAAGGGTGAAAGGCTTGAAAAATACCAATCAATAAAACGAATAAGTCATTTTAAAAAATGGAAGTCAACCGGACAAACAGAAAAAATGTCAGAATGGCATAAGAAATGGCAATCTGATATAGTAAAAGAAACGGGAGCAGCACCCGAAGTTTCATTTCCCAAAATGGAAAATAGTTATCATGACAGAGAAGCAGATATATATTTTAAAGATCGTAAAAACGGATTTCAATTAATTGAAATCCAAAACAGTGGTATATCAAAATCAGAAGTTGAAGAAAGAAAAGAGGATTATGGTCTTCATAATAAAGAAATTTCCTGGTTAGTTAATTGTAATAGGTGTGAATTAAAAATAAAAAAAGATAAAACGTGTGTTATTACTTTTAAAGATTTGTGGTTATATGAAAATTTTAAATGTTATGATTATATATTTGGAAATATTGACAACAAAGATCTTGGAAATATTGTATTCAAATTTAATCCAAATGGTGTAAAAAGCAAAACAATTAATATAAATAAATGGATTAAAAGAGATACTTTTATTAACCACATTAAAGATAATAATACTGAATTGGAATACGTATCATATAAACCTGTTATGATTGTGCATGAGAAAGGTGCGGGAAATGGTAAGACATATCAATCTCTTCAAGACTTATTTGAATTTTCTGATTTTGATAAATATGACACATTTATAGTTGTAACAAAAGTTAAGTCTGCAAGAGACGTTCTTTTACACGAATTAAAGGATCAGAAAAAACAAGGTAAACTTAATGATTTTGATATTTCAGATTATAATGAAGTTGATAATAATGGGCGATATATTATTAAATTTAAAAATAGAGATAAAGTTGAGAAACGCATTATTATGAGTACAATAGATTCTCTATCATATAATATACGTAAACCAGACCGGAATAAACGATATAGAGAAAAATTTGGAGAAAATGGCGGAATATTAAAGGATATTATTAATGGTATGGACAAATTGTCAGAAAATGGAGGATTTACATTTGCAGGTGAATATATTAAGTTAAATAGTCAAACTTTAATGATGATAGACGAAGCACAAGATTTACCACCAATATATCTTAACGCCTTTGTGGAAGTAATTCATAAAACAAATTTAAACTCATATATTATAGGCAATAAACTACAAAGTGTATATCATTTAACTAATATTATTACCACCTTATTTGATAAAAATAAAAAGTACTCGGATTTAATAGATATTAATTTGACATTTGCTCCTAATATTTGTAGAAGATTCCATAATATATGGCATATGAAATTCGTAAATCATATGGTAGATTTTGCAAAATATGAACTACCTAAAATTACTGGTATTTGTCCTAATAATGATGGGTCATGTGGTCATATTCATAGTGATAAAAAAGAGGATGCATTAGAATTCTTTCAAATAGAAAAAATTCTCCCCGACGAAAAGGATGAAAGTAAAATTTCTAAAACAGTTCAGAGTGTTATAGATATTATGGAAAGAGAATGTATAAGTAATTGTCGTTTACCTAATGATTTTTCGATAATAGTTTCTATTATTAAAAAAAATGCTCTTCTAGAACCCATTCAATCGGAATTAAACAATTGGTGGGTAAAAAAATTAAATGATGAAGGATATAAAAACCGTTTGAAAAAAGAAAGAAAAGAAGACTATGAAGAGTTTAAAGAGAATCAAGATTATGATAAATATTTTGAATTACATTATAGCGATAACGGGTTAAAACCAATTCAATTGCAAGACTCTGATTATCAGATACGATGTTACTCAATACATTCATCAAAAGGGGACGGAAGACCCGTTGTGATTACGTTAGGAATTACTGAAAGATCATTATTAATTCATAGTGTAGAACGTAACTTAAAATATGATTCATTAGAACATGTTTGTATTACACGCATGAAGGAAAAAATATATTTTGGTTATGTTGCTAATAATGATAATATTCATAAAAAAATTAATACATTTTGTAAAAAATATAACATAGATGAAAATGTTGATGATACTATTGAACCTGATATTTTATATTCAAAGAATTATAAATTAGAAGTATCAAGAATATGTGAAGGGGATAGTAATGAATATCAAAATATAGATGAAGAAATTATAAGCAAAAAATCCTATGCTAGTGATATTGAAAAGAATAAACATAAAAGTATGGAAGATGTAGATTGGGGTGATCATTGTATTCGTAATGCTGTATGCAGTATTCATGAATGGTTTTGGGTATATAATAAAAATATTGGGACTGAAAAAAATAAAAAGGAACAAATTACTACTATTTTAAGAAAAATTCAAATAATTCCAATTAATCCGTGTGGGAATTCTAAATATAATAAATTTTTATGGGACAAACAATTTAGAAATTTAAAGGGTGAATTAGAATTTATCCCAATAAAAAATAATTATAGATCTCAAAAAATACATAAATTCATTAAAACCACAATGAAGAATATTCAAAATAAATTATCCAAGATACGTAATGATGAAAAATTAGATTGTGTTTGTGTAATTGAAAGTTTAATATTATGGCATATGATTGATATATTTTTAAACAAAGGATATGCTAGTTTTGGATACACCAAATTACATAATATCATTGAGATATATGTAAAGAGTTGTAATTCTAATAAAACGCATCAAAACAATTGTATATGTGATAAGTTTATAGACTTTGAGGATTGCGATCAGAATAAAATTGTATCGCATTATGATCGAATAAAAAAACTTGAATTTTTGTTAGAAACATTTGAAACCACTTATAAAGAAAAATATCCAAATACAACACAATTTGAATGGAATATACACCAACAAGTAGAATTAGAAGGTAATACAAATTTTAATATATATAAAAAATATGACCATTTTATAACCACGGATAAACATATTATTTCTCTAATTATTAAACCTAAAATAACTATGGATATTGATGATATTATTTTTGAAACAGTTTTGGATAATTATTTAATATTGAATAGTAAACCAGATAAAAATGTTCATAAAAAAATTAATGACAAACAATTTCTGTCAGTATTAATATCCTTAGATTTAGATGAACCTATATTTATAGAGTGGGGTGATTATATTAAAAATAATATTTTATTTAAAGATGCAATAAAAAAATCATTATTAAAACATTACAAACAAAATAATCATAATATATATAATTTTTATAAATTTTGTAAGAAAGAAAAAGAAGAAACAGGAAGTAAACTTAACTCAATTAAATATACTATTACAGAATTAAAACACGAACGATATAAAAATTTACCATCCTATATTTTGGAATATTTTAATAATCTGAAGGGACGATTAAAACAGCAAAAAAATAAAAAAAAATGGTTAAATGAAAATGTAGAAAATGAAAAAAAATTCATAGAAAGTCTTGATGAAGAATTAACAGAATCAATTAATAGTTATTTGGGTATTGAATTTGAAAATGATATTGGAGATTATTAATAATTAAATAAAACCTCATAATAAAACCTCATAATAAACCTCATAATAAAATCTCATAATAAAATCTCATAATAAAACTCATAATAAAAATCTTTAAATAAACTTTTTCAAAAATCTTTGAACCTTTGAACCTTTGAACATTTAAAACACATTTAAATAATATGTGTATATATATATATTATGGCGTTTACAAAAAATAGTGAAAAACTTATTAGTTATTTTTTAAATGATATAAGTTTATACTCAAA
>Ga0206126_10000527_pt1 | contig 50552 bp, 40 predicted proteins | sample Helgoland_Spring_5_FD_148621 | JGI IMG/M metagenome (GOLD analysis project Ga0206126, IMG submission 148621) | Pelagic subsurface seawater microbial communities from Kabeltonne, Helgoland, North Sea - Helgoland_Spring_Bloom_20160412_1 | ecosystem: Environmental > Aquatic > Marine > Epipelagic ...
CGCTCAAGGTAAATATTATTCAGAGAATGAGGAGCGTGGAGTGTTCAAAACAATCGATGATGGAAAAACTTGGAAGAAATCACTCGCTCTTAAAATTGAAGGGCGAGACATTGGAGCAACGGAATTGGTCATGGATCCCCGAGATCCTAATGTATTGTACGCGACAACTTATGATCGCATTCGCCATCCTTGGGGTTTTCGAGGTGCTGGAAAAGGAAGTGGCATTTATAAAACAACTGATGGTGGAGATAGTTGGCAAAAACTTAAAAATGGATTACCAACAGGGTTTTTAGGCAAGATTGGCCTTTCTCTATACTCCAAGAACCCAGATATCATCTATGCTATAATTGAAGATGCTAACTCACCTGGAATGTCTGAAGAAGAGCGATGGAAGCAATTAGTTGCAGGACAGCCAGCAGAAAAGACAGTTGGAAATATCCTTTATCGTAGCGATGATGCAGGTCGATCCTGGATACAGGTAAGCAATGGCAGCGTCAGCGAACGAGCTAATTATTACGGACAGGTCAAAGTTGATCCCAATGATGCTCAAAAGGTATTCGTACTTGGTTCAAGAGTAGAGGCTTCAAAAGATGGTGGTAAAACATGGGAGAGAGGATTCGACTATGGGGGTGATAATCATGTGCTATGGATAGATCCTAATGACAGTCGCCATATGATGATGGGATATGATTACGGTATGGCCATCACTTATGATAGGGGCAATAATTGGTACCATCCGGATGAGCTATCAATGGCACAACTTTATGCTATTGGGGTAGATATGAGCTATCCCTATAATGTTTATGGGGGTTTGCAAGATTTCGGATCATGGAAAGGTCCAAGTACTAAAAAGGGCCGTTTTCCCATTCGATTCGAGGACTGGGAACATATGCAGGGAGGGGATGGCTTTTACAACCTTGTCGATCCTGTGACCAATCGCTGGCTTTACAGTGAATCTCAATTTGGAGGATTAACCAGAATTGATCTTAAAACAGGTGTCAGAAAACCAATAAGAATAGAAAATAAGGATCTTTTTCGATTCAATTGGAATACGCCAATTCTCATCTCACCCCATGATAGTGATGTGATTTATCAAGGAGCCAATGTCCTTTTACGTTCTTCTTTTAGAGGAGAGAAATGGGAGGTGATTAGTGATGATCTGACTAAGAATGATGTGACCAAATTTGGAGGGGTTGAAGTGCGAACCTATGGTTCAATTACTTCTTTTGATGAATCAGCAGTTACGCAAGGAATATTTTGGGTTGGTACCGATGATGGCAATGTCCAAATTTCCAAAGATGATGGAGAACATTGGAAATTACTTAACGTTAATATTCCCAATAATCCAGAATACTGGGTCAGTAGAATTATTGCTTCTAATCACCATGATGGTACGGCCTATTTAACTTTTACCGGAAGACACAGGTCCGATTATCGTGCTTTGGTATATAAAACTTCTGATTTTGGAGAATCGTGGCGTTCGATTGCTAATAATCTCCCCAATGAAAGTGTTAATGTGATCCGTGAAGATAGAAAAAATAAAGATTTGTTATTTATCGGCACCGATAGAACCGTTTATGTTTCTGTAGATGGTGGCCAAAACTGGTCTGAACTAAAAAACAATTTACCCACCATTCCCATCAATGATTTGGTAATTCATCCTAGAGAGAATGATTTAGTGGTGGGAACTATGGGGCGTGGATTTTATATCACTGATATCTCTCTATTTCAAGAATTAACCACTGAGGTACAGACTAAAAAGATACACTTGTTCCAGCCAGAACCAGGAGTACAATGGGTAATGACCAGTCAACCGGCTATCAGTTCCCAAAATTTTGCTGGTGAGAATGAGCCACATGCAGTAGTCATTAACTATTATCTGAAAGACGAGATAGAGACTGGGATCATTGAGGTTTTTCAGGGCTCAACAAAGATAAACGAACTGAGAGCTGCTGGTAAGCCAGGTTTAAATCAAACCCTTTGGTATATGACTAAACGCAGAGCTAGAACTACAGAGGAGAAAGAAGAAATGAAGGAAATATTAATAGGGATAGAAGAGGAATCTGATTTTTTTGATTTCTATGATACCGTTGATTTCTTTCTCAATTCGGATGATGAGGTCAATTCATTGGGTCAGTCTTTGAGAACGAGGGTTCAAAACTCGGGTCCCTTTGATAGAGATTGGATTTATCAAAGAGTCCTGCCAGGTGAGTATACTATCAAGCTTATAATTGGAGGAAAGACCGTAACGCAAAAAGTACAAATTCTTAAAGATCAAGGGTTGGATAAATAAAAAAAGATACGCTACAACTAAATAGTTAGTCATGAAAAATATACAATTAATCATCATTGCCTTATGTTTTTTAATAGGTTGTCAGGGAGTATCCGATAACCTTGCAGCTGACTATGATGAGTTGGTAAGTCTATTCAATGAATTTAGAGAGTATCAGAAACCGATCTTGGTAGATGGTATTCCTGACTATAGCGAAGGTACCATGAAGGCCAAACTTGAGGGAGTAAGGGCATTCCAACAACGTCTAGAAGATATGGATACGACTGAATGGTCAACCTCTAGTCAAGTGGATTATTATCTGGTTTGGGCAGAGATGAATGCTATTGAGTATCATCATCGGGTGCTTGAGCCTTGGAAACACGATCCGGGATTTTACTCATTTTTTGGAGGTGGAGATGCCGGTGCCTCTATGAATTTAGAGGGAATAATGCCTGCACTCTTCGACTTGGAACCACCTCTAAATCAGGCACAGCAAGATCAGTTGGGGGCAGCTATGACTATAGTTCCGCAAGTTTTGACACATGCGAGATCAAACCTAACCGAAGGTTCTGGTGATTTGGCAGCGTTTGCTATTCGGAATATCGATAGGGAAGCAGAATTCTTTAATGAAATGTCAGAAGAGTTTTTTGAGGATAACGAAAAATTAAAAAAACTCACTAAAGAAGCCGCAACCTCAATGCGTGCTTATCGCCAATGGATTATTGATAATAAAGATAAAATGACTGCACTCGCCGGTTCAGGAAAAGAAAATTATAGTTGGTGGAATAAAAGAGTACAACTGTCACCTTGGGGATGGGAGGAGAGCAACTTCATTATTCAAAGAGAATATGACCGTGTGATTACTTGGCTCAAACTCGAAGAGCAGAGAAACCGCAATCGACCACCCCTAGAGGTAGCCATGTCGGAAAGGGCCTACAATAAGAGCTTGCGCGAGGCATTACATTACGCAGTTGAGTTTTTAAAAGAAAATGAGATCATGACCATTCATGATTGGGTTAATCCAGCTGATTATTATTTAAGTGGTCGCGGATCTGAACAGGATCTTTCAGAATTGAGTGATGAACCTAGTGAAGCTTTCTATCCTGAAAACTCCAATGTAGACCTAAAGTATCGACAGCGGGAGATATTACCAGGTGAGAATCATGAATATGTTGGACATATGCTTGATATGCAAAGACAAGAACGGTTGAACTTAAGTCCTATTCGGAAAGCTGAACGTCGCTTCAATATGGGCTCGATGCGTCTGGAGGGTTGGGCCGTATGGATGGAGGAAGGACTGATGCAGGCAGGCGTCTTAGATGAGCGTCCCCAAAAGGGTAGGGAAATGGAGTACCTCATGAATGCTTCGCACATGAGCTTGTCTGTGCCGGATATGAAGATGCATGCCAACGAGATTAATTTGGCTGAAGCCAGAAAACTCTGTGCTGAAATAATGCCTAGAGGATGGACTAAAGAAGATGAGGGAGTGGTTTACTTCGAGATGCAATCCAACCTTCGAAACCCAGGTGGATTTCATAGTAATGTTGTGACAGGCAAGGCCTACTTCATGAAGCTCTTTCGGGACTATGCAGTAATGAAAGGGGAGGATTTTATAATCAAAGAATTCATTGATAAATTTCTATCATTTGGCGTCATACCTATGCCGTTAATAAGGTGGGAAATGCTTGGTGACGATACCGAGATCCGAGCAATTACCCGGTCAAGCAGTGAAATAAAAATTCAATAATGGATTTAAAAATTTAGGTATGAATAAAATAGATATGGATCGGCGCAAATTGGTGAAAATGGGGCTTACAATGGGTACATTCTCTCTATTCCCTTTTAGCTGTATTCAAATATCAGATCAAGATACGAGTGAACTACTCAAATTCATTAGCCATTCCGATGTCCCGGTTAATGAAAAGCAAATTGGGGAATTAACATCTGTTGAATTCAAGACGCTATCATCACTATGTTCTTATGTCAATCAGATTTGGGAATTAACGCCGAATCTTGATCAGTATCTCCAAACTCTGAATGCAGACCTCAAACTTAAAACGAATGAAGTTCCTAGTTATTTAACTGAATACAAGAACGCCATTGAGTTAATCGATTTATTAGAAGGTTTTAATGAACATATTGATGAAGTCTGGTCCACTTTATTGTTTGGTGAGTTTACACAGGAGGATCTTTCTAGTACTAAAATTGGTAGGGCTAGAAGATTAGTTTTCTCTGAAATCATCACACATTTTGTTCCAATATCAGGTGGGTTTAAGGCATTTGGACTCATGAATTATAGAGGTTATTTCGGAGGTTCCTATGCTTCCCCTGAAAGTTATAGAAAAATGGAAATAGGATGAAAAAGGTAATCATCATAGGTTCAGGTGTGGCAGGAACAATATTGGCCAGACAGATTTTGGCAAATAGTGATTTTCAAATTATAATGTTTGAAGCAGGACCTATGTTTAAACCTGGTGACCGACGAACTTGGCTTGATCATTTGGTAGCGCCCAATAAACTTTATGAACGTTTCACTGACGATCTTGGATCACAGGTGGGGAATAGACACATGGAGGTTTTTGGAGCAAGGTTGTTTATGAAAGGAGGTACTACTAATCATTGGGGTGGGCTATCACCTCGTTTTAAGCCTGAGGACTTTGAATTGAAATCACGCACCGGCTATGGAGCTGATTGGCCAATTACCTATAGAGAATTAGCTCCTTACTATACAAAGGCGGAAGCATTATTAGGTGTCTGCGGAGATTCAGATAATGATGATCCACCACGATATGGAGATAAATTTCCATTTTATCCCCCGTCTTATACCCTGGGTGATGGCTTTCTTATTAAAATTCTTGAAGATCATAAAATATCTTATGGTCATGCTGCCGTAGCTAGAAATGGCAATAAGTGCATCACGACTGGAACCTGTGATTATTGTCCAACGAATGCCCGTTATACAGCACTCTATGATTTGGTCCAGTTACAAATGAAATATGAAGAAAGGCTGAGTCTTCACACCGAGTCACCAGTAACTAAAATATTAATGGATGGACAGAAGCGTGCCATAGGGGTAGATTTTCTAGATCTTGAGACAGGTAATGAAGAATCAATGGAAGCCGATAGTGTGGTGATCTCTAGTGGCACTATTGAATCAGCTAAACTTCTACTTGCCTCGGCGAACAGAGATTGGCAGACGGGTATCGGTAATCATTCAGATCATCTTGGTAGGCATTTGGTAGGTCATCCTTTGATGTTCGCTGAGGGCGTTCGATCAGGAAACCCGAATAAATTTAACTCAGAACTGGGTTTTACTTCCCTTTTGAGCAGACATTTTGATTCACCAGAGTATCAGTCTAAAGGCAAAATGTGGTTTTCCCCAAAGATAGGTTCAGGCACTACTATTGAGCGAGGAATTCTTTCCAACATGTCTCGGGCTGATATTGATGAAAAAATGAGTGCAGAGGCCAATATTTCAATTGGAGGTGAAATGGAAATGTATGACAGTCCAGCCAATCTGATCAGGTTAGGTAAAGGTAAAACTAGGCATGGACTGCCGACTACAAAAATGGATTTCGAAATTAAGGAGATAACCGTAAAAACGAGACAAGAACACGCAGATACTTTTGTAAAGATGTTAAAGAGGGCTGGTTGTAAAGAAAACAGTATTCAAATGGGCGTTTTAGACCCTGATGGAGCCCATGCATCGGGAACCTGTCGCATGAGCCACAGAGAAGCCGAAGGTGTGGTCGATGCTCACCTTCGAATTCACAATACAGATAATCTTTATGTATGTTCTAATGCTGTTTTTCCAAGTATTGCGGCGGCCAACCCCACACTCACAGTTTCAGCACTAGCGGTGAGGTTAGCTGAACATATGACCTTAAAAAATAGCAACTCATGAAGAAAAAATTAAAACGGATTTTTGTAATATTTTTAATTCTTAGTTGCTGCGCAGGAGTAGTTCTAGCTCAGAAACCTATAGTTACTGATGAATTTGATAGATTTCTAGTTACAAAGGATACAAAAATTGGAGCGATCATTGGGCAAATCGGATTGGTTGAACCGAATGACAAACGTATTACCTGGACTTTAGTTAAGCCCATTGCTGGGGGGGATCGAAGGAACTATCTAAAGGAGGGTCAACTTGATGCGACTGAAATCGTAGAGATTGATCCTAATACAGCCAAGATCCGGCTGATAAAAAGGCCAACTATGATTCCGGCTAATTACTATGCAGAAGTCAGAGCAACCAATGAGGATGGATTTATGGAGCAAGTGCTCATCATCATCGCGAAAGAGAATGAACCAAAGATTGAGAATGCATTGGACATTTTTACGCAGCGAAGGGAAGCCGGTGGAATGTTGTTTTATGCGACAGCAACTGTTGATAAAGAAAAAATTGATTACGCAGCCAATGTGGCCAATGCACTACTTCTAAAGGATAGAAGTGGCTCAGGTGAAATCACAGCACAGATGAAGAAATCACAGTCAGGAATGACGTTGTTTAAAACCTTTGAAGAAAGAAATACAGCTATTGATTTTTATATGTTTAGTAGAGAGTTAGGGATAAGAACCCAAGATTTAGAAGATGAGGAGATCATACCTGATTATCTCCGATTAGGCGGACCTTCTAATCTTCGTCGCGATGCCTCTGTCGAGGAGATTACTCATATGATACACCGTGGAGGAATTATGAAAGCTTATCCTGAGATTCAAGAACAAATAGAGGCTGCCGCCAAGATAGCGGTCAAGCGTGGGTTTTACCGTCCTCATGATGGATTGCCCATAGAAGATTATCCAGATGAGTATTTGGCATATGGCCTTGATATTTATTATGGAGTTCATGGTGGGAGGTCCTTTGAGGGAAGAGCACTTACACCAGAGAATCTCCCATACTTAGATCCTGAGCTTTTTCATATCCTGAGCTTTTTATTTCCAAATCGGGAAGCATTTTTTAAGGCAATGGATTGGGAAGAAGATTTAAAAAAACAAGAATAGAACAAATTGAAATATCTGTTTTAAAATGTAAAAATGGGTAACATTAAATAATCATATAATGAAAATATTTGAAAAGATTCATGGGGTTTGCAAAGGAATAATAATTGTATTTCTGACGATTTTATCGTTACGAGTGAGTGCTCAGAAAGAGATATACACGGCAGATCAGGATGTGGTATTAAAGTTAATAAGAAATGATAAAATGGACCTAGTACTTCCCCAGGCTATGCGAGATAATAAGATTGATATGTGGATTCATACGGGTCGCCATGGAGATCCAAACCCGCTTGAGTATGAGTTTGGTATTATTGATGGTTTTTTGATTTTGACTGATATTGGAGGAAAAATTGAGCGGGCTATGTTTGGTGGAGTATTTACTGGTAGTGGAGGAGTAGAAAAAATAGATCATTATGGTTCAGAGGAAGTCTCTAGGGCTTTTGGAGCATATGATCCATTTAATGTCAAAATCTCTATTTTTGACGAGATAGGTCAATATATAGCAGATAAGGATCCAAAAACTATTGCTGTTAATTATTCAGAATGGCTTGCGGTGGCTGACGGTATTTCTCACACCCAATTTGAGTTATTGAAAAAAATCATTGGAAACAAATACTCAGAGCGAATCATATCTGCGGAAAACTTAATAACTGATTTTCGGTCAAGAAGATTACTTAGGGAAATTGTGATTCAGGCCAATACACTAGAAGTTGCCCGTCAAAATACTATGAAGATACTGGCTGAAATTCGACCGGGAATGACTAGCATAGGTGAGCTTCCGCATAGCAGTCTGCTTTATTCAGAAAGCACAGGTATGAAAAATCTTGATAATCCTGATTATACCCTCCAGCGGGGTGATCTGTTTTATGTAAATGGAGTTAGCAATTGGATGAATTTCGGGCACACGAGGTTTTCAGAAGATACTAAATACTATGGTTATATTTTGCAGGAGGGAGAAACAAAGATGCCCGAAGCCTTGCAATACGCATACGATCAGGCAATTAGAGGTCAATGGATTATGCGATCAATGGTTCAGGTTGGAAAAAAATCCGGTGATGTTTTGGCCGCTATGATTAAGTCCATGCAGGATGAAGGATACATTTATACCCCCTTCACTGATACGGGAAGTAAGGATCGGGAAATCATACGTAATGCACTGGCAAATACAGATAAATCTGGTTTTTCAGTAGACCTTCATGTTCAAGGCAATAATAACGGAGAACTCATTACCGTAGGAGCTTCTATGGCCCCTTTCAGGCGTGATCGAGATCATTTGGTAATCAAGGAAAATCACATTTTTGCTTTTGAGTACATGGTTCATACCCATGTGCCGGGAAGGGAGCAGCCACTATCAATAAATATCTCCAATGTTCAGGCTGTGACTAATCTTGGCGTGGAGTGGATTCAGCCACCAAACGAAAAGGTATACCTAATTCATTAAATAATTTAAATTATAAAATTCAGTTATTATGAAACATAACCTACTTTTTAGCTCAACTCTTTTTCTCTTTTTAGCAATCTGTGGAGATGAAATAGCAGCACAGTCCAAACTTCCCTCTCAGGAGGCATTGGAAAAGATGAGTACAGATCAATGGAAGAATCAAATCCGGCGAGAAAAATTTGATCTTGTACTACCCAAGATTATGCGGGATCGAAAGGTAGATATGTGGGTTCATATAATGCGGGAGCCCATTGAAGATCCATTTGGTAAATATGATCTGGGTTCAGCATCAGGAGTATTTGTATTTACTGATCGTGGTGGGGATCGAATAGAAAGAGCGATAGTTGGTCGAAGGTGGGGGAATTCTCAACGAGGATGGCGGAGTCAGGATAGTAACTACTTGGAGAAATCAGGTGCATATGACATTATTGGAGCGCCCGTATTCGTGGTGGAACCCATCGCTGATCCCATGACCGAATACGATTATCGCTTCAAAGGATTGAGGGAATTTGTCGATGCTAGAGATCCCAAGGTCATAGCAGTAAATTATAGAGAAGTATTGGGGCCATGGGCAACGGAGCAAGAGATAAATGACGGTATTTCCCTGACAGATTATCGTCTGTTAGTATCGGAGCTGGGTGAAAAATATGCCAGTAGGATCGTTTCTTCCGAATACTTGACCATGGATTACCAGGTTACACCAGTTCCTAGTGAAGTAAAGATGCTTAAGAAAATGCGTAAGGATGAACTGAAGTTAGTTGCACAAGTTTTTGATGCAATTGAACCAGGTAAAACTCCTATTGAAAGTGGGGGACAAGTAGGAGTAGGCTCAGAGGAAGCTTATGTAGTAGCCTTTCGCCGGATGAGTACTGGCCTTTCACAAAGAGGTAGGAGCGCTGGTTGGGAAAACACGGTGGTTCAGGGCGGAGATATTATAGCAGCTACCTCGCAAGGACTGTTTGCTTATGTACTTCGAGAGGGTGAGAAAGAGCCTCCCGCTGAGATACAAAAATTATGGAAAGAATACCTGAAGATTGATAAAGTTTTTGCCGAAACTATTAGAGCTGACAGAACCTCAAGGGAAATAGTGAAAGATTACACTGAGAGACTGAAAAAAATGGATGTGGAGGTAGAAGCATTCCAAATGCATATGTTTCCACAGAAAAATAATTTCCCTGCCTATTCCGATGGATATGATTCCAACAAGACCATCCTTTCAGTTGATCATCATGGTAAGGGAATGGGTGCCACCGGGGACAAGCATGATATTTATCTAGGTCCTAGAATTGGCTCTTATGGTCCCGATTGGGTCTTAGATGTGCCATTGGCTGATAATCATCATTTTGTACTGGAATATTTCTTTTATATGCCATCTCCAGGGCCGGAAGGTAAAGACCAGTATCTTCTTTTTTGGAACCATGAACAGGCTATTGTCAGGGAAAGTGGAGTCGAGTACCTATCACCACCTCAAAAAGACCTCATATTGATAAAATAACCGATTAGATGATAAAATACATTTCTATCGTGCTTTTTATGTTGACTGGGGTGAGTTCCATTGCTCAGAATTCCTTTGTTTCCATTGGTGAAATCAATAATATTTTACCCGTTTGGCAAGAAGCCAAAGTGATGGAGAGGCAATTGCGTATTCGTCAGCAAACGGTAGTACCAGAGGTGATGAGACGTGCAGGAGTAGATATGTGGATGGTTTCTAGAGACGAGTACATACTTTATGTTTCATTAGCTGAGGGTAATGATGAAGGGTTAATTTTTGATAGAAGTGAAGTACTTATTTTTTATGATAAAGGAAAAAATGAAGGCATAGAGAGATGGGTAGCTGACTTTGATGAAGTTGAAAGTATTATTACATCCTATAATCCCTCTAAAATTGGTATTAGTGAAGAACTCAGTCAGAAAACAAGAAGTAAATTTCTTTTGAAATTTACTTCTTCGGATCCCATTGGGACTTCATTTTTGCAAATAAGAAGCAATGAGGAAATGGTAATTTTCCAACATGTTGCCCGTGTAGCTCATGAGATTATTGCAGAAGCCTTTTCTAATAAAGTGATCATTCCCGATGTAACTACCACAGATGAGTTGAATTGGTGGATCAGACAGCGCTATCGCGATCTGGGTTTATTGACAAGTGATCATCCAACGATTACCGTTCAACGTAGTAAATCGGAAAGGATAAAATACGCTGAAGGTGACGAGCATTTTAGGATTGATATTCCACCACGGAATGGTTATAATACAATAATTCGAAGAGGTGACATACTGTCTTGCGACACCGGTATTGATTATCTTGGATTAGGAACGGATACCCAGCAAGTTGCTTATGTTTTAATGGAAGGTGAGGCCGAACCCCCAGAAGGGTTAAAGCAAGCGATAAAAAATACAAATCAACTCCAGGATCTCTTTGCACTAGAATTTTCGGAGGGTCGTAAATCAGATCACATCGTCAATGCAGCATTAGAGAAAGCAAAGGGAGCAGGTCTTAGGGCTTCCATTTACAGCCATCCTATCCCACATTTCTTGAAAAGATATTCTTTAAATGGAGGCTTCTTTCACGGCACTCGATACGGAGTGGGTCCAGATATGGGAGACGGTGAAAATGGAGAAGAATTGTCTGCAGAAAGAGGTGGGCCAGTCTATAATAATACTGTTTATGCGATGGAATTGGATACAAAGACGGTCGTGTCTGAATGGGGCAATCAATTGGTAAGGATTGTCTTAGAACAAACCATTGCCTTCACTAAAGATAAAGTAGTTTTCCTAGGAGGAAGGCAGATGAAATTTCATTTAATAAAGTAATGGATATCAAAGAACGATACCGTACCGACAATATTACCGGTTATTATAAGCTAAGTGAAATAATACCTAAGAAGTACGCTTGGTGCTGCGTATTTGAAATAATATGTCAACTTCGAGTATTCATATAACAAGAGATAGATAATAATCTTTAAAGAGAGATGTCAATGGAAGCAGTATTAATAAATGGAAAGTGGGAGATTCCTGAGAATCCCGAAAATACATTTAGAGCAGTTAACCCAGCTGAAAAAGCAGATTTACCACCTATATACCCGGTCTCTGACAGTGATGATGTAGAACGCGTAATAAAGGCGGGTAAGATAGCGGCGATTGAATTGAGAAAGATTTCAAATGATCGGTTAGCTACTTTCATAGAGAAGTTTGCTGATAATATTGAAGCAAGAGCTCAAGAATTAGTTGACCTAGCTCATCTGGAAACGGCACTGCCTAAGGAACCGCGGCTGTCCACCATAGAATTACCTCGCACCATAGGTCAATTGCGCCAGGCAGCTTCTGCTACTCGGGCTATGTCATGGTGTAACGCTACGATTGACACGAATACCAATATCAGATCTATGTTTGGCCCTTTGGCGGGTCCGATAGTAATATTTGGACCGAATAACTTCCCTTATGCCTTCAATTCTTGTGCTGGGGGAGATTTTGCTGCCGCTATTGCCTCAGGAAACCCAATCATTGCTAAGGCAAACACCGGTCATCCGGGAACCACCAAGATCTTTGCTGAATGTGCATTTGATGCAGTACAAATAACTGGTTTACCGAAAGCTACTGTTCAACTGCTCTATCGGGTGCTACCTGAGGATGGTTTTAAACTAGTTTCTCATGCCTCAATTGGTGCCACAGGCTTTACCGGAAGTAAGTATGCAGGATTGAAATTGAAAGAGGCAGCAGATAAGATGGGAAAGCCTATATATCTTGAAATGTCAAGTATAAATCCTGTTTTCGTATTGCCTGGAGCGATTAGAGAAAGGTCTGAGGCATTGGCAGAAGAATTTTATGGATCCTGTCGTATGGGAGCAGGACAGTTTTGTACTAGTCCAGGTTTGATGGTAGTGCAAGACAATGAAGAAAGCAGGGGCTTTATTAATTCGATCGCAAAATTATTTGGCAGTAATTCACCACAAACTTTACTTGGAAAAAACGGTCCTCTCGATATAAAAGATGGAGTTAAAGTATTGAAAGAAAGTGGCGCTCAAGTTTTAGTTGGGGGTGAAGTTGCAGAAGGGCCTGGATATGCGTTTGAGGATACCCTTTTAGAGGTAAGCGGAGAGGCATTTATAGCAAATCCAGAAGCACTACAAACAGAAGCTTTTGGGCCCGTTTCTATGATCGTAGTGACAAAAGATACGAAAGAGATGGAGGGAGTTGCTTCAAGTATGGAAGGGAACTTGACAGGCGCCTTCTATAGCCATACTGGAGATGATGATGATCCTATTTATAATCAATTAGCATCGGTATTAAGGGGAAAAGTAGGACGCCTGTTGAATGATAAAATGCCAACGGGAGTAGCGGTGGTATCCTCGATGAATCATGGAGGACCCTTCCCTGCAACTGGTCATCCTGGATTTACTGCAGTGGGTATCCCAGGTTCGATGGTCCGCTTCGGAGCTTTGCATTGTTACGACAATGTACGCGAACATAGGTTGCCTGTCGAATTACAGGATAAAAATCCAACAGGAGAAATGTGGAGGTGTATTGATGGTGAATGGACCGTGATGGATGTGAACACTTAAAAAGTCCAAGACATGAATACATTAAAAACATTTTTTATAATATTGATAACCAGCTTTTTAATTAGTTGTAATAAAAGCAGGACATCTAAATTATATGAAGAAAATAGGATCAGTGAAGGACATGTATCAAAGACCTCCAAAATTATATTTCACTCTGATAGAGACGGCAACACAGAAATTTATTCTATTGATGCGGATGGGAGTAATGAGACGAGATTGACTCATCACGAGGCTTATGACGGTTTCCCATCCTGGTCACCGGATGGCCATCAGGTCTTATTTCAATCTGACCGAGAAAATGAATTGGCCATATTCAAAATGAAAGCAGATGGCTCCAATGCTATCAAGATTCCAAATACCGAAGGTGGAAATTACCCCAAATGGTCTAGAGATGGATCTAAGATAGCTTTTTTTGCAAAAAGAGAGGGCAATGTGGAGATTTTTGTGGTCAATTCGGATGGTTCCAATCCGGTCAATCTAACCAAAAATTCAGGCTTAGATGAAACACCTAGCTGGAGCATTGATGGTCGTCGACTTACTTTCCAAACGAATAGAGGTGCCAAACCTATAGCTGGTGAGGATCGCCTCAACTTTGGCATTTACTTGATGTCAAGTGATGGTTCTGGTCAAAAAGAGGTCACAGGATTTGACACCAATGATGAGAATCCTTCTATTTCTCCTGATGGAAAACAGGTCGTTTACCAATCATATATCGACGGAGGCCTGGCCATTGTAATGATTAATACAGATGGAACAAACAAAATAGTTTTGACCAATGCTGATCCGCCAAGTGGATCTCCGGCTTGGTCAGGTGATGGGAATAAGATTGCCTATGATTCCAAAGTAGATGGAAATTTTGAGATTTTCACTATGAATACTGATGGAACGAATAAAAGGCAACTGACTTTTACCGAAGGAGAAGTAGAAAATTCTGGGGCTTGCTGGACCCAATACTGAATAAATTTAAATGAAGAATAAATATAATTCGAGAATGAGATAATTTAAAAAAAACAGTTAATCAATAACAAAAATGAAACCCATAGGGTGGACAAAGCTAAATGAGTTATAAAATGAAAACAAAAAGAATACTTACCTCGATAGGAATCATTTTCTACCTAACAAATTGTCAAACGCCGCATGTGCCTGAGGGTATGATTCTGATCCCTGCTGGTAACTTCATGATGGGCGATAAAAATGGGCAGAAAATAGAGAAGCCAGTCCATGAGGTCGAACTGGATCCGTTTTATATGGATATCTATGAAGTGACATTGGAGAAGTTCGGAAAATTTACGGAGGCTACAAACTACATTACCGACGCTGAAAAAAATGGAGGAGGTACTATATTCAATGGCAAAGACTTTGTAAAGAAAGAAGGTATAAACTGGCGATTTGATGCACTGGGCGAGTTGCACACAGCATCAGAAAAACATCAGCCAGTTACGCATCTCAGCTGGAATGATGCCAATGCCTATGCCCAATGGGTAGGGAAACGCTTACCCACAGAAGCGGAATGGGAATACGCTGCTAGAGGAGGTGAAAACGCCTATAAATTTGCCTGGGGCAATGAACCTTTAGGTAAAGAGTTGGTTGCAAATGTCTCTGACGAAAGTTATGTAAAAGTAGTAGATTGGCCATATTTTGAAGGTTATGATGATGGTTATATCCTGGCCTCTTCAGTAGGCTCTTTTCCTCCCAATTCTTTGGGACTCTACGATATGTCCGGTAATGCATGGGAGTGGTGTGCCGACTATTTTGATGAAGACTATTATAGTCGAAGTCCAATAAAGAATCCTTTAAATAATGTGGTCAATAAACGAAGGGTATTGCGAGGTAACTCGTGGGATGGGAGACCCGATAATATGAGAGCGTCGAGACGGACAAGTGATTTACAATCTAATAGTTACCCGGATATTGGTTTTCGTTGTGCCAAGGATTTTAACTAAAAATAATAAACATGAAATATTCTATACATACGTTAATAACAGTTCTGATATTATTCGTAGCCTGTCAAAAAAATCATAGATCAGATAATATCACTTTACCGGATATTGATATTTCTGGTTCTGCCAATGGCATCGTCACTTTACCCCAAACTGTTCCGAGTATCGTACGAAAGACTTTTGTTAAATATACAAAGCTGATTGCTCCCAATGGTAAATCCATTCATTTTTTAGCTCAGGATGGATGGACCGAAGATCAAATTATGCATGCTAGGAATGTGATGCAGCATATCCTTACTAGCTATCCTGGATCTACTTATGGTAATGATAAAACAGGAGTGGCCAATTCCATGTCTGATAAAAGGGCAACCATGGTTTTGTTTAACGATACTGATGAATTAGAAAAAGCCTTCAATGGAGGTTTGGCGGATCTAGATCATAGCATGCAAGATCTAAGATCTAATGAAAGTCCAGCTGTTGGAGATGAAGATTATATGGCACATATCACCCGAGATGCTTCTTATGAGGAAATATGGCACCTAGTCCATGATTATGGAATTATTCCTACCCGACCTGATATGATTAGAGAAATGCGTGAAGCCAATGACGTTGCAGTTGAAAAAGGTTGGCGTGCATGGCCACAAGATGAGCCACAGGAACATCCGAATGAGTATATGGGAGTGCTGATTGACAACTACTATGATCTCTGGGTTATTGAGCCCAAACTTTATGAAGCGCGAGATTACGAACCTGGTCCTGATGGAACGACCCATTTTGGTTCCTATTTTGCTAATAGTAGGGCTCATGTGGAGACTAAAGACCCACTGGGTTATACGGTCATTGAAAAGTTCTTTCATCCTTATCTAACTTTTAATGCACAATTGCCAACGGATTTTAAAGGTACCTTTTCTTTATCGTTGGATAAATCTCAGGCTTACACCTACAAATCCCAGTATTTAATTGATGTGACTTTGAGAGGGAGTAATAATGCCAATCTCAGAGGTAATAGGTTGGGTAATAATTTAACTGGTAATTCAGGCAATAACATAATCCATGGAGCTGGAGGTGACGATGAGATAGACGGGGGAGGTGGGGATGATGTGGCTGTTTTTACTGGTTTAAGTGATGAATATGAGATCACCAAGCAGGAGGATGCTACCATTGTTTCTGATGTACAATCCGATCGGGATGGTATTGATAGATTAAGCAACATTGAATTCATCCATTTTAGTGATAAAAAGATTGAAATCAATTAAAAAAGGAAAAATTAATTAATGAAAACAAATTGAAGAATCTTCATTCCACCGGTTTAACCATGAATTTTGATAAGCATTTTATCCGCTATGGTACATTCTGTCTTCCTAGGATTGATGCGTTAGTTGATTTTAAGAGACACATTTTCGAGGTAAATAATGCTTTTAACCCTTAAACCCTTAAACATGAAAAGAAACCTAAACCTAATATCCTTTTTGGTGGTCATCCTTGGATGTTCCCTTCAGCTTGAGGGGCAATCACTCTACTCGGAGAAATACTCTGAAGCCAAAGCCCGACATGAACACCTCAATATGATTCGCAGTGAAAAGTTCAACTTGATTATGCCGGGTGCTATGCGGGACAACGATGTGGATATGCTTATCCATGTAATAAGAAGGGGTGACCCAGATGCTTTTGCAGTAGATTTTGGAGTAACCATGGGCTATGTGATTTTCACTGCTACTGAAGATGAGCGGGTAGAGCGGGTAGTAGCAGGATTTGGCTGTTGTGCAGAGATAGCAGATGAATCAATCTATGATGAATTTATCGATGAGACTGAAATCACCAAATTCGTTTCAGCTCGAAACCCGCAAAAAATAGCTGTGAATATGTCCAGCCTGTTGACCCATGTAGATGGGCTTTCACATACCAATTATTTAAGATTGACCGAATTATTGGGTGATAAGTATTCCAAACGTCTCATTTCTTCTGAAAATGTAATCACTGACTTTAGAGTGAGAAGAATCCAACCAGAAATCAGAACATTTGCCAATTTATGTGATCTTCAAAGAAAAATTATGGATACTGCACTTAGAAATATTGAAGCTGGAAGAACTACCATTAATGATGTTTATTGGTGGGCAGAAGACCAATTACTAGATAGGGGAATTCAAGCTTCCTATTTTGGCGGCCGTACCCCTGGTGTTTTGCATTCGGAAGTTTCGGATCGATCGGCTTATCGGAGTTTTGATTATGCATTTCAGCCTGGTGATCTGATTTCATGGGATTGGGAAATTGTTCACATGAATATGGGAACTGATTATAAACGTAATGTTTACATACTGAGAGAAGGAGAAACAAATGTGCCTGCGAGTGTTCAATTGGCCTGGGACCGAGGTCTTGAGGCTCGCGAAATCATTCGTAAAGAAATTATTGTAGGCCGTACAGCAGGAGAGACTCAGGTCGCAGTAGTGAATGCCTTGGAAAAAGCAGGATATATTTACACTCCATTCGAAGATACTCCTCGGGATAGGGAGATCATTGACGCTTTAAAGGACAGTCCAGCATCTGGAATATCAATCGATTTTCATACTGTGGGAAATACGGGGAATAGTGAAGTTTCAATGGGAGCAGCTTTTGCACCGTTCAGACCTTATCGATCTCATTTCAAGATACAGCCCAATCACTTGTTCTCATTCGAGTACATTGTACATACCTGGATACCAGAGTGGGGGGAGCGATTGTCTATTAATTTTGAAGACAATCATATCGTTACTCGTAATGGGGTAGAGTGGCTTTATCCACCCAATGAAAAAATTATTTTAGTGAAACCCTGAACGATTGAGAGTGGCTAGCTACATATACCTACAGCATTATTCTGAATCATTCTTTGGCCTTTCATACGGAAAGGTACTTAATAGCTTGAACGTCAAAGAATGGTTACGATCTCTAAATCGAATAAGGTACTTTACTCGCATCATAATGAGGAACGTTACCTATTTTTCGCCACCCAAAAAAAGATAAAAAAATGAGGATAGTAAGTATAATGCCCATTATTCTCTGTTGGCTCTTAACCATCAGCTGCACTCCCAAAACAGCCTCAGTAGAGATATTGAAGACCAATACTAATTACCTAGAACTTATTGCTTTATTTAAAGAGTTCCGAAAACTTCAAGAGGTACCCTCGGAGAAAAGAATCCTTTATTACACCTCTGATGCCATAGCCAGACGATGGGAAAAGCTTAGAGACTATCAACATCAACTGCAAACATTTAATGTTAGCGAGTGGACTGTCTCTAAAAAAGTAAACTACCATTTAGTCCGAGCCGAAATGAATGGGATGGAGTTCAATCATCGGGTGCTGCGTCCTTGGTCACGCAATCCTAATTTTTACTTAAATAGGATACCGCTCCCAGAGGAGGCGATGAAGTTTCCCCTTGATGATATGGAGTTAGACTACCTCACGCAAGGGCTCAAAGACATTCCTGCCTTTTTTGAACAGGCCATGGAGAATATGAAAGAGCTGTCTAGGGTTTCTGGAGATTTTGCCAGCTTTGCGATTCACAATCTAGAGCATGATAACCCATTAAAATGGCTTTCAGATCAAGACGCAAGTCAATATCCTGAGTTGGAGCCATTGATAAAGGGATCAAATGATGCCATGGATCATTATCTCCACTGGTTGAAAGAGAATCAGTACTTAATGAAGGAGCCTCCCGGAGTTGGAAAAGATCATTACAATTGGGCACTTAAGAATGTCTATCTATTTCCCTACACTTGGCAGGAATGTCTGAGTATCGTTGAGCTTGAGGATAATCGGGTAATCACCTTTAGGGAGCTTGAGAAAAACAGGAACAGAAAGCTCCCCTTATTGAAGCCAGACACCTCTCAGGAGCAATACATCAAACGATATACACAAACGATAAATGGCGTGATTACATTCATAAAGGAGAATGAAATATTTACCGTTCAGGAGTACCTCGTACCTGAGGCATACATTGCGGAGGAGAAAAGCCGTGGCCCCTACGGTTTAGGTAAACCTTGGCCAAAAAAGCATGATTATTTTTTCAATTTCTCACTTCGGGAACCCATGATGTTGGAAACGCATGAGATGATTGGACATCATTTTGATTTGCTGAGAGCTTTGCATGACGATAGGCCCATTCGAGGAGACAGGGAACATGAGGGGCCTTATCATGTTTCGGTGGCACGATTGGAGGGTTTTGCCTTTGCATTGGAAGAGTTGATGATGCATGCAGGTTATTTGGATGAACAATCTTCTAGGAGCAGAGAAATTACTTACAATCAGGCTGCTTTTCGCACGGTACGCGCCATATCAGATCTTCGAATGCACAATTTGGATTGGAGTTTGGATGACGCAATGAAATACTGTGTACGCAATGCACCCAATGGTCATTTATTGGCTGGTAGTCCACATCTTTGGCATGAGATGCATTCAACCTTAACCATGGTTGGCTGGCATATGCAAATGGTGGTTGGAAAGGTGCAGTTTATGAAGCTCTTAGGGGATCGGTCTCAGCAGTTAGGTGATGATTTTGTGCTCAAAGATTTCATGGATGAGTACTTCGCAGCCGGAGTAATTCCTACCTCACTTATTCGTTGGGAGATGACGGGGATGACAGATGAAATAGAAAGGCTAGTGAACTAACAAAGAACGACATACAAAAAATAATGACTCCAAAATGAGTAGATAAACTTTGATTTCACCACTTTCAAAAGTGCGATATTTTATGTATATTAGTATACGTTAATTGTTTTATTTTCATAGGACCCGAATTGAGTGGAAAAATTCAACAGTCATATTCCTATGGACTCACTTTTTCATATTAGTTTAAGGAGCTTTTTTAATCAATAAAGGAGGCTCAATCACCCTTTTAAAATAGACATATTCTGAAATAAAACTATGGGTATACTACATAAATTATCATTCATTTTTATTTGCTTCATGGCTCTCTCATGTACGCCAAAAGAAGAGGCTTTAATAGTTATCGAAACCAACACGAAATACCAAGACCTTGTGAAACTGCATAAAGAATTCCGGGAGTTTCAGATGATCCCATTAAACAATGGTGTGCCCGACTACAGCCCTGACGCCGTGGCCGGCAGATGGGGGGAGCTAAAAGTGTTTCAAAAACAATTGCTAGCTTTTAATTTCAGCTCTTGGTCGATCTCTGAAAAGATCGATTATCATCTGGTTCGGGCCGAAATGAATGGTTTGGAATTTCAGCATCGGGTGGTGAGACCCTGGTCGCGAGATGCCAGTTTCTATTTACAAACCCAAGAGGGTGCAGGTCCAACCCGTTATGGTACCTTGGACTTATGGCGACTGTCATTGCCTTTGGAAGAAGAAGAACTGGATGATTTTAGTATGAAGTTGAAGGCGGTGCCAAAAATATTTTTACAGGCTAGAAAAAACCTCACTGAGGGAGCGGTAGACTTTGCCACCCTAGCTTTGCAACATTTAAATGAAGAGGTTGAGGTTTTTGAAACATTGGCGTTGAATCTGTCAAAGCACCATCCAGTACTAGTTGCAGAGGCCGTAGCCGCTCAAAAGGCCGTAGCGGAATATGGGTTGTGGCTGGAAGAAAACAAGGATAAAATGACCACTAATGCAGGGGTGGGTAAGGATAATTACAGTTGGTTGATGAAAAATGTTTACCTATTTCCTTATTCTTGGGATGAGATTCGAATGATTGTTGAGCTTGAGGATAACCGGGTGAGAACCTTTCAACGCTTGGAGGAAAATCGCAATCGTAAGTTGCCCCATTTAAAGCCAGCACAGTCGCAAGCTGAATATAAGCAAAGGGTGAAGAATTCGATTGACCATATTATGAATTTTCTCATAGAAGGGGAGATTTTTACCGTGGATGAATTTCTAACTACGGAAGATTATTTTGGTACGTGGCATAATTTTGAGGATCCATGGCCAGAAAAGCATGACTATTTCTTTAATTTTTCGCATAGAGAAGCGGTGATGGAAGAAACTCATGAAATGGTGGGGCATCATTTTGATGAGTTGAGGGCAAGACGGAATCCTCATCCTATTCGAGGGGGATTTCCACCTTATAAAATAGGAACCGCCAGGCATGAAGGGTTTGCTTTTGCATTGGAAGAATTAATGATGCATGCAGGATACTTAGATGGTCGTTCTTCAAGAGGCCGAGAAATTGCTTACGAACAATCTGCATTTCGCACCGTGAGAGCATTATCAGATGTATATATGCACAGCCACGATTGGGATTTAGAAGATGCCGTAAAATACTGTGTAGAGAACGCTCCTCATGGAGAATTACTTAAGGACAGTCATCATTTATGGTATGAAATGGCAACTACTTTAAGAGGAACGGGGCATCATATGCTCATGGTCGTAGGAAAGGTTCAGTTTATGAAATTATTCCGAGACCGGGCCAATCAAATGGGGGACGATTTCACTCTTAAAAAGTTTATGGATGAGTTCATTGCTACAGGCACAATTCCATTTTCACTTACCCGGTGGGAAATGACGGGTTATGATGATGAAATTATAAAATTAACCAGTGATTGAAACATTAATGTATGAGTTTTTACTCGATTGGGTCATCACTAAAAAGACCTTTAGATTTTATTTTCTGAGACTTTATAAAATTAATTTTAATAATTCGAGTCAACAAAAAATGAATATTTAAATCGTTAATCAAAATATATGATCTTCAGAAAAGACGCTTATTGCAGTGTACTTGAAAAGAGGTTCACTTTTTCATAAAAACGCATTAAGACAAACTAATTAATTTAATCATGAAAAACCTAAAATTAAATAAGACAGTTACTTGGGCATTTCCCATATTAATGTTGGCGTTAGGTTGTAACCCTTCTAGAATAGATAATAAGGAACAAAAACAACCAGATTTAGCTACAGAGTTTAATATACGACTAGGCGGTTTTTTACCTTTATTGCCTTTGAATAATAATATTGTAGATATGATGGACCGGTCTGTTACCATTGAAGATTTTGATATACCTGGTTTTCCTAAGAAAATGATTACTTACGGTACAGTCTTTGCTGTTATGGCCGAGGTGACCGACGAATTTGTCTATGAAGTGGCACAGTCATTCCATGAGATGTTTCCTCAAGATCCAGACTTAGATCTGGAAATGCAGAAGAAGGTACTCAACAATATGTTACAGTATAGAAGCTTAATACCAGTTTTAAATGGTCGTTATGAGTCCTTGTCTGACGATATGGAAGGTAGTATGGAACAGCTTTCTAAGGATTACAGTGTTTGCGATATTATTATGTATCGGGATGGAACCGGTCGGCAGACCATGGAAGTTGTGGAGCATTTATTACACTATCTGACCAGTATTGGCTTGCACTTGACTTTACCAGAGGATTGGAGTTTTAGCGACCCTAAATCAAAAGTAACCCAGGTGATGAATCAGGCAATTGATGCTGGATTATATGATGTTGGAAGTTATAAGGATATGATTGAAGAGGATAAAGAGGTCTATCAAAGAGTCATTGTGCAAGAGTTTTCCTATTGGCTAATCAGTACTTATTGGGATCTGCAGGAGCCATATGGCCCAATGTCAGAAGAGGAATGGAATGTAGACAATAAGCAAGATTTGCTTAAAAAATTACCGGAAGGCTATGATTTAGTCGAGCAGACGGTTGACAGGTTTATGAAGTCACCATCATTGGAAATATTGGAGAAGTTCAGGAAGTATAATTAAGAAACTCCAGCGAGGAGTTTAAGCGTGTGTTCAAGTTATTTTTTTAATAATGGAGTTTTAGATCTTTTAATCAAATTACATAGTTTCGAAGACTTTTAATTCTCCTTACCGTCTGGATCATTTTAAAAAAGGTGACCAGGAAGGGATTGCATCGTCCCCATGATGGGTCGTCAATCGCATTTGTTGAGTACCATCGGCATTCATCACATAAATCTCATTATTGCCATAACGGCTTGACACAAAGGCGATCTTTTGGCCGTCGTAAGACCAAGCTGCAAACTCATTGTAGCCTGTACTTCTAGTCAGATTCTCTAGCCCAGAACCGTCAATATTGATAACATGGATGTTTGCAGGAGGCTGCCCGGGCTGTTGGTTAGAATCAAAAAGCAGTTGTTTTCCGTCAGGAGACCAGGCAGGGTAACCATTGTAGGCATCGATATCTGTGATTTGAATGGGCGATGAACCATTTAGATTCATGATCCATATTTGTGCCCGGCGTAAGTATTCTGTTTCCTCAGTCCATGTAGGTCCGCTTTGATGCTCCATAGCCACCATCTTACCATCAGGTGATGGACAAGGTGAGATACCTACAAAATCCGGAGAGAGGGTTCTTTTCTGAGAGCCGTCTGCATTCATGATAAAGGCATTCCTAACTTTATTTGAAGAGAAATAAACAATACTTTTACCATCGGTCATCCAACGCGGTGCTAAATCACTGCCAGGGTTGTTCGTTAATCGGATGACTCCTGTACCATCTACATTCATTACATAAATCTCTTGATTTCCATCTCGATCAGATTCAAAGGCAATTTTATCCCCAATAGGAGACCAGGCAGGCCCACTATCTTGGGCAGAGTGATGGGTTATCCTAGTTTGCCCAGTACCATCGGCGTTCATCGTATATATCTCTAGATTGCCATCTCTATCAGATTGGAAAGCGATCTTTGAACTTTGATTTTGTATAATGACTGGCTTCTTGGGTATTGAGCAGGAAACAGTTATGAATAATGAAGCAAAGATGATTGATCTAATGGCAATTATTGAGAGAAAGAGGCCCTTTGTATTCTTAAGAAATGGGATATGGGGCTTCAATAAAATATAAATATTGTTATTCCATGAGTTATACTTTAGAATTTTTTGGGTTTTTGTAAATTTGACCAAGATTTCTTTCTGAGCAGGAAGATCGATTACTTCAAGTTTAGACACATTATTTTAGTTTTTTTCTGCTTGTCCTCTTTGGAAGCCAGCTGCATTTTCTGCATCCTTCAAAAATCCTTTCTTTAAACTAGCTGCGTTGAAGTAATCCCAATAGCTAGCTGTTCCACTAGGGTGGGTAAGGTCTACGGATACACCATCTTTATAGACCATTTTGACTGTTCGGAGGTTGGAGATGTTCTCTAGCGGATTTTTTTCCAAAATCAAGAGGTCTGCCAGTTTACCTATTTCTACCGTTCCCAGCTTGTCTAAAACACCTAATAAATCAGCACAATTTTTTGTAGTAGCCATTAAAGTTTGCATTTCACTTACTCCAGAAAGCACAAATTGCTCACACTCCAAAACTCCCATTTCACCAATAGGCATAGAGTCCGACCCAGTCACAACTTTGACGCCCATATCCACAGCCTTTTTCAAGGCTTGTCTTTGATAGAGCGCATGTTCTGGAGAGCGTTGGTCAGCGTAATTGATCAGGGTACGATAGTACGAGATCTCTTTGTTCTCAGCATAACCAAGATCCTTTAGCCTATTTTCTCTTTCCTGGATGTATTCATCGCTCAGGTTGCAAATGATTGTGGGATCATAGAAGGTACCCTTTTCGGCCATCAACTTCAAAGTTTTTTCAGTAATACCATAGCCATGTTCAACACAATCAACTCCGGCTTTGACGGCTCTGTAGATATCTGGTTCACGTGTATGAGTGGTCACATGTCTTCCAAGGCTATGTGCAGTTTCAATGGCTGCTTCTAATTCATCCTGTAGCATTTCCACACTAAATAGCTTGATCAAGTCTACACCATTTTGGACTCTATCTCTTACTTCCTTTCGGATTTCAGCTACGCCATCTGCCCCTTTATTTTTTGGGACATAGCCCCGATGTCCGGCGGTAGGCGAGACGGGTTCACCACTGGCGAAAATCCTTGGCCCCATAAAAAAACCTGCATCAAAGGCATCTCTCCATGCTATGTCTAGATAATCCCGCTCTGAAACTGAACGTACACTGGTGAAGCCACTACGGAGACCGTCCATAGCGTTTAATCCGGCCCGGATAGATGCTGAGGCTAAGGTTTCGCTTTGTTCAATATTTTTTGGATCTGGTAGGAGAGCTGACAGATGAGTATGCATATTCCATAGTCCGGGCAAAACATATCCACCTTTGAGATCAATCACTTCCACATGGGCCGCCGGACCATTATAAACTCCTTTTTGGATTTCAGTGATTTTGTTATCAATAATGGTAACGGTCATATTTTTTTGTAAGTCAGCTCCTGTGCAGTCGATCACATTACAATTGGTAAGAATAGTAGTTTGTGCGTTTGAATGTGTTGGCATCAATGATCCGAAAATGAGAATAATACTAAGGATTAAAAGTCTGTATGATTTCATGAAGTTTGTATTTATGTTTTAGTTTCTTTTATCTTTTTTGAAATAATGTTTAACACTTCTTTGTGAATAGCTCCATTTGTTGCAATAATTTCTGTAGACTCCATAGAGTGATTATTTCCTGAAAGTGTAGTCACTTTTCCACCTGCCTCTTTGATGAGTAGTGCCGCTGCAGTTAGATCCCAAGCATTCATACCTTTGGCCCAAAATCCGTCAATGCGTCCGGCAGCAACATAAGCTAGATCTAGCGTAGCCGTTGCATGGTTGAGGACTCCTTCGGTATTCAGTGTCATATCATGGTAAATATTTAATGTAGATGGATCCTCTTTTGAAAGATCATAGGGAAACCTTGTAGAGAGAAGAGCGTGTTTAAGATGGGAGGTCTTTGATACGCTTATCAAATTATTATTGAGATAAGCTCCTTGCCCTATGATGCAAGTAAAGAGTTCGTCAAAGACAGGATTATAAATGACCCCAACATTGGTAAGATCATCAATGTTTAGTGCTATGGATAGCGCGTAATGGGGATTGCCATGTCCGAAATTACCTAAACCAACGATGGGGTCAATAATCCATAAAGCACCGTCTGTAATAAATGATTGATTTTCAGAAAAAACGGAAAGATATCGTTGGTTTGGAAATGCCTTCCGGAGGGTTTCATAAATACTATCATGAACTTTTCGGTCCGCTTCATCCATTAGTTTTTTTCTCTCTATTGCTGAAAGCGGTATGGTAGGGGTAAGTTCTATTAGGAGTTTTCCAGCTTTTTTAGCGGCAAGAATTGCATGTTTTATATATGCTCTATTATTTTCCATTTAGTTTAGCATTTAGACCTAATTCTTATTCAATTTAAGATTTATTATCTCATGATGCCGTGACAACTGTCCACTCGCTTTGGCGAGAGGATTATTTTTAGTAGGATGATTTTCGATTGGTAATATTTTCTCTCGAATACTACTCCTCTTATTGCTTTATTAATGATCACTTGAATTAATTTCATGAAAACAGCAAGTAAATGGCATCAAATAAAATTGAACGATTTCAGCCTATTAATAAGAATCTTCTACTACTAAATTAACTAATTATTTTGATTCTAAGATTTAAGGATTGTTGTTATAGAAAATACTTCAATTTTCATTTAAAAAAACAAAATAATCACCTAATTTGTAAATCAATTTTAATCAAAAAAGCCAACCCCAGAGAGGGTATTAGGCTGTTTTGTGGTTTAAAAAAAAGTTTTAAACTAATCCAATGATAACTTCTCAACAACTCTTTTTAAAACCTTGTTTTCATGTTCTAGTTCGCGAATTTTACCAACATCTGAGGCTTGGAAATCGAGCTTCATCTCTTCCTCTCCAGTCATAACCCACCAAAGATTAATATTCATTATTCTTCTCATTAGAATGAGTAAATCAATACTTGGGTTCTGCCTACACCCCTCAATTGCGCTTATCAAATGCCTTTCTACTCCAAGCTTCTCAGCAAAGCTAAGTTGAGTTTCTGACATCATCATTCTAACCTCGTAGACTCGGCTACATCGTTCTTGGTTTATACCTTTTTTAGTAGGGGATTTAACACCATACTTTACCTTAAAAGATTCAGCTTCTTCTTTTGTCGGCTTTTTTATGAAGGGCTTATGATCCTCGCCATATACAATGAAATCTGTATTAAGAAATGGCATAACACTCTCTAGCTTCTTAATAAAGTCAGTTGTTATTTTCTTGGGTCTTTGTGGAGATGTAAATACATTAACTCCACTTACTGAGCATCCTATTTTATTACTAACAATTCTAGGGTTAGTTTCTAATAATTCCATCACCTCGATAAATCGAAGGTTTTGATTAAAATCCCCAGAGTAAAGTTTATATTCTTCGTTATTTATTGGTATTATTTGATCCATAGTCTCTTAAGAGTTTTTGAGGAAAGTTTTGTAAAATTAGTTCACTTTTAGTGTTTTTATATTTGTAGATATAAAGTTGCATGAAAAAAGTCATTTGCTTTAAATAAAGTGATTTATTTTCGCACTATTTTAACAAGGAGTTGTTTAATGCTAATGGGATGCTGATTTAACATAGCTATCAAAGCAATTTCTTTGTCTTTCGAGAATATTTTCTTGTGAAAGATCAGCATAGGTCGCAAGGACAGTCTCTATTTTATCACCCATCATTTTGGCAACATCTTGAATATCTATTCTCCAAATATTCAATGCCGTCATGGCGAATGTATGTCGAAAACGGTGAGAGGTCAAAGCAATACCATCATCTAAACCTATTTTTGGAGCTAAAACACGGCTTAAAAATTTATTATAATAGGTAGCTTCATTATCTGATAATAATTTTTTACCAGGAAGATATGTTAGGTTATCATCTATGAAATGTTCAAATGGAAACTCAACAACCTTTAAATAATTAAGATGATCTTCAGCGAGGCTAAGATCAATAACATAATCCTGACCAGATTTAGCTCTTCTACCAATTAAAGATTTTCCTTTAATGGTCTGAGTCACGTTTAGAACATCTTTTTTACCAAAATCCTTCCATGAAATTCCTGTGTAAGCTTGAAACATAGCCATCGCTCTATATTGCTCTTGCTTTTTATCAAGAAAAGAAATCTTCTCAATCTTCTCAATAAAATGCCAAGGTATTGCTCGTTTTAAAGCTCTTTCTCTCCTGGTTTCTGGTTTTTCTTGCTCTAGAACTCCTTGAAATGGATTTAAAATTAGATCATCTATCATATCATTGTGAAACTTGTGATATTTAGTATAGAGTGCTTTTAAACAAGTAAATCTTGCATGTATGGTTGTTATTGTGTTTTCTTTATCTAGCAAATAATCTCTAAAATCTATTGAGTTTCGTTTAAACATCTGTCTTGGATTTTTTCGAATAAGTGAAAAATTACTGTTAATTTTTTTATTAGATTCAATGAAATTCTTGAAAACAGTCACTGCTGAATTGTTATTGCGATAGGTGTTTTCTTTGAAATTTGATTCTTTCTTTTTTTGTTCCAATGCCCAATTTAAGGCCTCTAAAATTGTTGAATCAACATGCTGAACTCCCTCACCATTGTACTGGTCCCAAATCTGATCAATATCTCTGAAACGATATGGATCAAACCCTTCAATTGTATTAATGATGTCAAGCATCTCAGCTTGCTCTGCTGTTCTTTTGCGGCCAACAAATCCTCCTCGTTTCCATTCAACATCGGGGTCTTCACAAAACAGTCCTGTTGCAAATTGTTTTTGTTTTCCAGCAAATCTTATGTTGGCATATATGGCTTTTCTTTGTAGCTTTTTGGAGGTAGACTTTAAATAAAAGCTTACCTTTATTTTCATATTTATTTTCATTTTTTTAGGTTTTTATATTCCATGAAACTTCCATAAGTAGATAAACTTCCATAAAATTTGTGTCTTATATCTACAATAATTGTTAATTCAATGCAAATTAAAAACAAAATTAAGACTAAATCAAAGAATATTTGTGAATTTAATTAACAAATATGAATATTAATATTCCTTTATAGAATCATATCATTTTAATCCTAAATATATAAGGGTCGGATGCATGAAGACCAACAGGTTTTCAATTAATTTTGTAATGCTCAAAATCTAAATTATTGAAAAAACAAAAAGTAGTCATTGTTACAGCGGCCAGTAAAGGAATTGGTGCTGCTTGTGCGACTCAACTCGCATCTGAGGGATATAAGCTTGTTTTGATGTCTCGGTCAGATAGTTTGTTCGCCCTTTGCGATCAACTCAATGCCAGGCCCCTACAGGGATCCATTGAAGATGAGAATGATATTGCGAGATTGGTTGCTTTTACCTACGAGAAGTATGGGCGGATTGATGCGGTGGTATGTAATACGGGTCATGCGAGTAAAGGGTCTTTATTGTCGCTGACAGATTCAGACTGGGAAAAAGGGATGAATTTATTATTGATGAATGTAATCAGACTGGGCAAATCCATTGGCCCCATTATGGCGAAGCAAAAAGGAGGCGCTTTTGTCAATATATCCACATTTGGGGCCAAAGAGCCTTCTTTATCCTTTCCTATTTCATCCGTTATTAGAGCAGCAGTATCCAGTTATTGTAAATTATTTGCTTCGGAATTGGGTCATGCTAATGTAAGAATGAACAATATTTTGCCCGGATTTATCAATTCATATCCGGCAGATGAACAAACCATTAATCAAATTCCCATGTTGCGGCAAGGGACTCCTAAAGAGGTAGCTGAATTGGCTTCTTTTTTAGTATCAGATAAGGCAGCTTATATCACAGGACAAGATTTTGTGATTGATGGTGGTTTGACAAAATCGATTTAAAAAAACTAATATTATGGATCAAAAAAGCAAAGACTTTTTATATAAATATCTCAATAATCCATCACCGACAGGTTTTGAAGAAGGAGGACAAAGAATATGGCTTGATTATATGAAGCCCTACATAGATGATTATATTTCTGATACCTATGGAACGGTAGTAGGTGTGATAAATCCAGAGGCATCTTATAAGGTCGTTATTGAGGCGCATGCTGATGAGATTTCTTGGTTTGTAAATTATATAGACGATAAAGGTTACATATACGTTATCCGTAATGGAGGATCTGATCACCAGATTGCGCCCTCTATGCGTGTAAATTTGCATACACGTAAAAAGGGGATAGTGAAAGGAATATTCGGTTGGCCCGCCATTCATGTACGCAAGGAAAAAGAAGATGCACCGACTTTAAAAAATATTTTTGTTGATGTGGGGGCCACCAGTAGGGCTGAGGTGGAGGAAATGGGAATTCATCCAGGTACGGTAATCACCTTCACTGATGAGTTGATGGAACTCGGAGAAAAATATTATACGGGCAGGGCCTTAGATAATAGAATAGGTGGTTTTATGATAGCAGAGGTCTTTAGAAGAATTAAAGAACAGGACATCAAACTTCCTTTTGGTTTGTATGCCGTTAATGCCGTTCAAGAGGAGATTGGATTGCGTGGTGCAGAAATGATTTCGAGACGAATTAAGCCTGATGTAGCTATAATAACCGACGTAACTCATGATACGAATGCACCTATGTATGACAAAAAAAACAGTGGTGATATTGCGATAGGCAAGGGCCCCACTTTGTCTTATGCACCAGCGGTCCAGCAAAATTTGAGAGATTTGATTGTCGAGGTAGCTGAAAAAAATGAGATCCCTTTTCAAAGATTGGCTTCCTCGAGGTTTACAGGCACAGATACGGATGCCTTTGCCTATTCTGGGGCAGGCGTTTCTTCAGCATTGATTTCATTGCCGCTCAAATATATGCATACTACGGTCGAGACAGTAGCAAAATCAGATGTTGAACATGTTATTAATTTAATTCTTGAAACCATCAAAGTCATTGAATCAGATCAAGATTTCAGATACATAAAATAGGAAACAAGTTGTCATATCAAAAAATCAATCGTGCTATAGGTCAATCGATCAATGATTTCGAGATGATTGCTGCTGGGGATAAGATATTAGTTGCCATCAGTGGAGGGAAAGACAGCCTGTGCATGTTACATTTTTTAAAAGAATTTCAAAAAAAAGCACCCATAGATTTCGAGATTTTAGCAGTAAATGTAGATCAAAAACAGCCTGGATTTCCTACAGAGGTACTACCAAAGCTTTTTAAAGAATGGCACGTACCCTATGAGATCGTTGAGCAAGACACTTATCGTGTAGTAGCCGAAAAAACACTCCCCGGTAAGAGTTATTGTTCACTTTGCAGTCGATTGAGGAGAGGTATTTTGTATGATTCAGCTAGAAATCTTGGCTGTAACAAAATAGCCTTGGGCCACCATCGAGAGGATGTATTAGAAACTTTTATGATGAATCTGTTTTTTTCTGGTCAATTAGGCTCGATGCCGGCTCATTACCAGATCCAAGCAGAAGATTTGTATGTAATCAGGCCCTTGTTTTCGGTTCATGAAGATTGGATAGCAGATTTTGTCCAAGCTCAGGGATGGCCCATTATACCTTGTAATCTTTGTGGATCGCAGGAGCATCTAAAACGTCGTGAGATGAAGGAGTTATTGAATCAGCTGCAGCAGCAGTATCCCAAACTAAAGGAGACGGCATTTCGATCCCTGCACAATCTCAAGCCAAAATTTCTTTTCGATCAAAAGTCATGGGAGACAGAAATCCCCAAAATCTAATCGTACTATGGACTTATTAATAAATAATAAAGTAGCCTTTATAGCGGCATCAAGTCAAGGGCTGGGTTATGCAGTTGCCAAGGAACTGTTACAGGAAGGATGCCACGTCATTATTTCAGGTAGAGATGCCAAAAATTTAGAACAAGCAGCGCAGACTTTGGCTGATTTTGGAAAAGGTAAGATATTGGCTTTGGCGGGGGATGTATCCAATGAAGAAGATCGCAATCGGATGATCAAAGCGGCGCTAGATGAATTTAAAACAGTAGATATTTTGATTACCAATTCAGGAGGACCACCTTCGGGGGATTTTGACCAATTTTCCTTGGATGATTGGGAAGCCGCATATCATTTGCTTTTGGCCAGTACTGTGGCCTTAATCAAGGGATTTTTACCCCAAATGAAGGCGCAAAAATGGGGAAGAATTGTGGCCATTACCTCACAGGCAGTTAAGCAACCCGTTAATGGATTGATTCTTTCAAACAGTGTGCGCGCGGCAGTATCTGGATTAATCAAAAGCCTTTCCAATGAGCTCGGTGCTTATCATATTACAGTTAATAATCTCATGCCTGGATCTACTGAAACAGGAAGGTTACAAAATTTACTGAAGGTCAACCCTTCCTTCAAGGATAATGTCAAAAACATTCCCCTGGGACGCTTTGGTGAGCCCCATGAATTTGCGGCAGCTGTCGCTTTTTTTGTCAGTGAACGCGCGAGCTACATTACCGGTACCTCATTGGCAGTGGATGGAGGCAGCATTAAAAATATTTTATAGCTTACACAGAGATAGACTTTTAAAGCGAAATTATCTGTGTTATTTTCGTCTAACTGATATGAAAACTAATCATTATGAATTATTTATTTGAGCTAATTTCCTCTAAGCCTATTTTGATTGTGATACTCTTGAGCAATTTTTTTCAAGTTTTATCTCAAACAAGTGAAATTGCAATTGTTGCTGGTGGAAATGGAAGAGGAGATTTATTAAATCAATTAGATTACCCTTCCGGAATTGTAGTAATGTCGAATGGAGAAGTTCTTGTAGCTGATTTACTTAATTCCCGAGTTCAAAAATGATCTCCAAATGCGAAAGTTGGAGTTACTATTGCGGGTGGTAATGGTAGTGGTAATGGAGCAAATCAATTGAACTTTCCAAGAGGGTTGGTTATAGATCAGGATGACAATTTATTTGTTGTAGATTCTCGTAACCATAGGGTTCAAAAATACTTGAAAGGAACTAATGTTGGTATTACTGTTGCTGGAGTGAATGGTCAAGGCTTAAGTTCAACGCAGTTGAATCTGCCCATGGGAATAGATATAAATGAGAATGGGGATATTTTTATTGCCGATACGCACAATCATCGTATTCAAAAATGGGCTAAAGGAGCGACATCAGGAATAACGGTTGCAGGGAATAGAAATAAGCCAGGATCTGGTGATAAATATTTAAGATTCCCTGTCGATGTTACGCTAGATTTGAAGGGAAGTCTATACATTGCTGACAGAGATAATCACAGGATACAAAAATGGTCTAGTGGATACAATGTCTCTACCCTAGTAGCTGGTACAGGCAGCAAGGGAGCTAAATTTAAGCAATTAAATTATCCTGAGAGTGTTACAATAGATGCCTTAGGAAATATTTATGTGTCGGATACTCGCAATCACAGAATCCAAAAGTGGTCATTAGGATCCAAAGAGGGGATCTCACTAATTGGAGGGAACGGCAGCGGTAATGTTCTAAATAAGCTTAACTTCCCTAGGGACATCGCATTCGATAAAGATCAAAATTTATATGTTTCAGATGGTGATAATTATCGAGTTTTGAAAATAAATAAACAAGACTGATATTTTTCTAACAGGGACACTAAAGAATATAAGTCTCATTTATTTATCCTATATTTATTTATCCTGCTTTCTTTAACAAATATTTGTAAGTAGTTGACCCATCATCAGTTACTGCTGTTTGTTCCACATAAACCCAACCATTTTTATCCATAAAATTTAATGCATGGATGGTACTATTGAAAGGAATCACCTTCTTTTCAGGGTTCATTATATTTTGTCTCTTGATACTCCATTTTTGACCATAATCGACATAAATTTTCATTTTTGTTGGATTTAATAGTTTTGAAGTAACGGATAATTCAACATATTCGATATCTAACTCATTTATGTCTACATCGTTAACAAAGATGCGTTGGGCTATAGACTCGCTTATATTTGCCAAAAAGGCAAAGGCGGTTAAAGTGAATATTAGTGTTATTTTTTTCATAAATATTCTATTTCTTATGTGAAAAATTGTTTTTTATATATTCAAAAGTACGTTAATATATTTCTAAAGGCAATGTGTTCCTATTATTTTAATTACAATATTCGAGTCTCTGTTTTTTTAATTTCTCAAAATTATATTCTAACTTTTGTTAGAGGCGAACCTTTAATTTTTTCACTTTAGTTGTACCAAAAGTGCTCATCTCCACAAAATAGAGCCAGTCATATTCCGTCTCCTCTAAATCAGAATATTCAGTACCAGCCAAGGTATTGGTCAATTGAGGAGTCGTATTGGAATGTCCAACGATGACTACTGTTTCGCCCTGATGTGTTTTTAAAAGTTCCTGAGCAAATGAGACCAGTTCATTAGGATCGTAATGAAGTATTTCCAGCTGTTTGGCTGTAGCCAATGGCCTTGCTGTATCTATAGCCCTTCGGTAGGGGCTGGCATAAACGGCATCAATGTCCACGGCATCAAATATATGCACTAGCTCATTGGCTCGTTGCCAACCCTTCGTAGATAGCTGTGGATCATTACCAGAGGCGAGTATTTTTTCAGCATGTCTGATGAGTATCAAAGAAGTTGATCTTTCCTGGGCAGGCTGACAGGAATTAAAAATGGAAAGAAATCCTGAGAAGAGTAATATTTTTAAAAAGTATTTTAAACTCATAATTAGATATTTTTAGCACTCATTAAAGTTAATACCTACAGATTTTAAATGTGCCCAATAACCAGGATAAGATTTTTTCACTACTTCTATATTCCGAATGGTAGTGGCTTTAATCATGCATACGGGAGCAAAGGCCATGGCCATTCTGTGATCTTCATAGGTTTCTATGGTTTGGAGGTGCTCTGGAACAGTACCCGATTTTAACCTCCAGATTCCATTTTCTTCATTCAAAAGGCACCCAATTTTAAGTAATTCCTTTTTCATGGCCATCACACGATCGGTTTCCTTTATTTTGAGACTTTCGAGACCTGTCATGGTTAATTTAATTTCCTTGATGGCCGCCACCACCATGACCGTTTGAGCTAAATCAGGACAGTTTTTAAAATCAATGTTTTGATTTATTTCAGTAACTGGGATGGAAGTTAGTTGAACCCTATCGGATTTAAATTCAGTTTTCACGCCCATCTTGGACATGATATGAACGATGTTTTGATCTCCTTGAAAGCTATCGGAGCGAAGCCCTCGAAGCGAAATACTGCTTTCTTGATTTAAGGCAACCATACTGTACCAGTAGCTGGCACCCGACCAATCACTTTCAATAGTGTAAGATTGGGCTTTATATGGCTGTGGTTTTATATGTATTGTCTGATCTTTCCAGGTACTATTTATACCAAAATGTTGCATAAGCGCCAAGGTCATCTCTATATAGGGGCGCGAAAAAATCTCATCAGTCAGTTCAATTGAAATGCCATCAGCCAGCGTGGGACCGATCATTAGTAGCGCACTGATATATTGACTGCTGATATTGCCTGGGATACTTATTTTCTGAGCTTGAGGCACATTTTTTTGGGCACTAATACGTAATGGAGGGAATCCCTCTTGTGCCAGATAATCAATTTTTGCACCCAGTCTGCGCAAGGCATCTACCAGGGGTTTGATAGGCCGTTCTTTCATACGATCAGATCCAGTAATGATCTCTCCTGAGCCCGAGATAGCAAGGTAAGCCGTACAGAATCGCATCGTAGTGCCGGCATCAATTACATCCCAGACAGGTTGTTTTTTGGAGAGTAAGCGTTGCATGGTTTGGGTATCACGAGCATCTGATAAATTTTTCAATTGCAATTGGTTACCAGAAAGGGCATTCATAATCAATGCGCGGTTGCTTTCACTTTTGGATGATGACAAGGTGATATCTCCATTTAATGGCTGATGATATCGATCAAGTTGATAATTCATGATTTATTTGGGTCTAGAATAAATAAAAAGTGTAATCTGTAGGAACGGCAATTTATGGATTACTTCCTGAATCTAAATAAAAATTAATGGCGTCCGCAATTTGTGCATCACTTACCTCGATATCAAATAAGCAACTTCCGGGTCCATTGATTAGAGAAAACATAACAGTGGATCCTTGATTTTTCTTGTCTTGTCCCAATAATATTTTGATTTTATAAAAAGGGGGGAATACCATCACACGATCAAAAAGTTGATCAATATAACTTACTACTTGCTTAAAATATTCTTTTTCTATTAAACCCAAGTCGAGAGCTAATTTAGCCTCCATGATCATACCGGCTGCTATGGCTTCTCCATGTAATAGGTCTTTTTCTGTATCTAAATACCAGGATTCAATGCTGTGTCCAAGCGTGTGTCCAAAGTTTAAAATTTTTCTTAACCCCGACTCGTAGGGATCTTTTTTGACAACATCGGCTTTGACCAGCACGGATTTTTCGATGAAATATTGCCACTCTTTAATTCCTGAAATGAGGGTCATTTGGATATCTTGCCAGTACGTGGGATCGTAGATAAGGCCATGTTTGATGATTTCTGCGAAACCCGATTTGAGCTGCCGATAGGGGAGGGTACTCAAAAAATCATCACAGATGATGATGGCATCAGGATCTTTAAATACACCAATGTGATTTTTGAATTCATTGAAGTCTACACCTAACTTTCCACCAATGCTGGCATCAACTTGAGAGAGCAGCGTAGTGGCTATATTGATAAAGGGAATACCTCTTTTGAAGGTGGCGGCAACAAAACCACCCATATCTCCAATGACGCCACCTCCTAGATTGACTAATAATGATTTTCTAGTAAATTTAAAATCAGTCAACTTTTGCCAGATAATTTGACAGGTTTCAATATTCTTATTTTTTTCCCCGCTGGCGATTTGAATCAAAAGGGTTCCTTTGAAAGAGGTTAATTTAGGTAAGCAGTGGACTAAAGTATTTTCGTCGACTAAAATGGCGATTTTATCAGGGTTAAACAATGTCAGACAACTTTGAAGTTGCTGGTTCACGTTTTGAGTGAAATGTATGTTGGGTGGTGCCTTTTTCATACTACAAAATTACATGTCTTTTTAATACTTTGATTAACTCGAGTGATGAATCCTTGAGTCGTTTATTATCTTTGTGGCTAATGCGTTAATGAGATGGTGATATGTCGGTGAACTTTGATGATACTAAAATTACTTTTCGGTCTAAATCCCTTGGAGAATTACAAGTATCAAATGTTATTTTTTCAATTATTAATAGACCCCTTATAGTATTTATCGGGACCGCAATTATTAAATGGGCGTTACATTTTAGACTTCCTATCAAAGGGCTCATAAAGGCAACCCTTTTTGATCAATTCTGTGGGGGAGAAAGTATCCAAGGTTGCGAAAAAAAAATCAATCAATTAAAAACATTGAACGTCAAAACTATTTTAGACTATTCAGTTGAAGGGCAAGAAAAGGAGCAAAGTTTTGATCAAACATTAAAAGAGACTTTACGGGCCATTCAATTTGCCAGTGAGCATGATTCCATTCCTTTTTGCGTGTTAAAACTTTCGGGATTGGGGTCAAAATCTTTGATGACTAAGATTCAGTTGGGTCAAGTATTGACCGGAAACGAGCAAAATCAATTTAATAGATTCAAGGAGCGCGGCTTTGAAGTAGGGCAAGCCATTTCAAAATTAAATCAACGATTGCTTATTGACGCTGAAGAAAGTTGGTATCAAAATGTCGCAGATGAATTCAGTTATGAGTTAATGATTAAATACAATACTGAGCGGGTAATTGTTTACAATACCTATCAGTTTTACCGGCGAGATATGTTGGATAGAATGAAAGCGGGATTTGAGAAAATGAACGCTTCTAAAGTGTATTTTGGAGCTAAAATAGTGCGGGGGGCTTACCTGGAACAAGAACGTTTTCGGGCACAATCATTGGGATACCCAGACCCGATTCAACCCAATAAAGAAGCTACAGACAGAGATTATAATAAGGGCGTAAAGTTTGCAATAGAAAATTTAGCACATTTTTCGATTTGTTTGGGGACTCATAATGAAGCCTCGAGCAAAGGCTTAGTTGAACTGATACAGCAATATGGTTATGACAAGAATGATGCGCGGATATTTTTTGCTCAATTATTGGGAATGAGTGATAATATATCATTTAAATTGTCCGACGAAGGTTATAATGTCGCCAAATATGTGCCTTACGGGCCACTAGAGCAGGTCATGCCTTATTTGTTTAGGCGGGCAGAGGAAAACACTTCAGTTCAAGGACAAAGCAGTCGTGAGCTTATGTTGATTAAGAAAGAAATTAAAAGAAGAAAATTAAAATTATAATGCAATTAAGCGAGCAAGAATTGATACGCCGAAAGGCCAGGAAGGATTTGATGGATATGAATATTGATCCATATCCTCCGGAACTTTTTGAAATAACCACCACGAGTCGAGAAATTAAGGAGAAGTTTAAAGATGAATCAGCATCCTTTAAAAATATATCTATCGCAGGACGTATCATGAGTCGACGTATCATGGGTTCCGCTTCTTTTGCTGAAATTCAAGATGATGCGGGTAGAATTCAAATTTATCTACGTCGAGATGATATATGCACAGGAGATGATAAATTTGTGTATAATGATGTTTTCAAGAAAAAGCTAGACATTGGAGATATTGTAGGGATCAAGGGATTTGTATTTGTGACACAAGTAGGAGAAATATCTATTCATGTCACCTCCTTTAAAATATTGACCAAGTCATTGAGACCTCTGCCCATTGTGAAAGAAACGGAAGACGCTGAGGGGAATAAGAAAACATGGGATGCTTTTACTGATCCTGAACAAAGATATCGACAAAGATATTTAGATCTTATTGTAAATCCTGAGATCAAAGATACGTTTCGCAAGCGGGCACTTTTGGTAAATACCATCAGAAATTTCTTGAATGAAAAAGGGTATTTAGAGGTAGAAACACCGATTTTGCAGCCTATTCACGGCGGTGCGGCAGCCAAACCTTTCGTAACCCATCACAATACATTGGATATGCCTTTGTACTTGAGAATTGCCAATGAGCTTTACTTAAAAAGGCTCATTGTCGGTGGATTTGATGGAGTTTTCGAATTTGCGAAAGACTTTAGAAATGAAGGAATGTCGAGATTTCATAACCCTGAATTTACACAGGTAGAATTATATGTAGCCTACAAGGACTATTTTTGGATGATGGATTTAATGGAAGAGATTGTAGAGCAAATCGCCATTAAATTACATGGAGATACCAAAGTAACGGTAGGGGAGCATGTAATAGATTTCCAAAGACCTTGGAAGCGATTTACCATGTTTGAAGCCATTGCTCACTTTACAGGTATTGATATTTCAGAGATGGATGAGGAGGCGTTAAGAGCAACAGCTAAATCTTTAGGAATTGCTACTGATGAAACGATGGGTTCCGGAAAATTGATAGATGAAATATTTGGAGAACAATGTGAATCAAAATTAATTCAACCCACTTTTATTATCGATTATCCTGAAGAAATGTCTCCTTTGACTAAAAAGCATCGCTCAAAACCAGGCTTAGTTGAACGCTTTGAGGCGATATGCAACGGTAAGGAAATTATGAATGCTTATTCTGAGTTAAATGACCCCATAGATCAGCGGGAACGATTTGAACATCAATTGGCACTCGCCGCGCGAGGAGATGAGGAGGCTATGGCTTTGGACGAGGATTTTTTACGAGCACTTGAATATGGGATGCCGCCGACTTCAGGTGTTGGATTGGGTATTGATCGCTTGACCATGATTATGACTAATTCGACTTCGATACAGGATGTATTGTTTTTTCCTCAAATGAGGCCTGAAAAAAAGGAAACCCAATCAACTGATCAAGAATTCACAGATCAGGGTATACCTGCAGCTTACCTTCCCTTAATGCGAAAAATAGGATTGAATACCTTGAGTCAGCTCAGTGAATCTAATGTAAATAAATTGCATAATGACCTGTGCGGCATACGCAAAAAGATGAAGTTAAAAGATTTGGAAAATCCCACCAAAGAAGCGGTTCAGAGTTGGATTGATGCGTCACGTTAACGGCAGTTTGAAGATTGATTATTTGGGAGAAAGGTTAGGAAAGGCCAGATATGGTACCATCATTATCAATATCGATTTGCTCAGCAGCAGGAATTTCTGGTAATCCAGGCATTCTCAGCATATTTCCTGTGATGGGAATTAGAAAACCTGCACCTGTGGCTATTTCCATATCTCGTACCGTAAGGCCAAAATGATCGGGACGACCAAAAAGGCTACTGTCATCGGATAACGAGCTTTGGGTTTTAGCCATACAAATAGGTAGATGACTGATGTTTAGATCAATGGCTCTTTTAATGATTTTTTCTACCTTACTCGTGTAGCTAATGGCCTTTGCACCATAAATATCTTTGGCGATGGCTGATATTTTATTTTTTATGCTTGAATTTGCGTCATAAGTAGGGACATATTGTGATTGACAATGATTCGCTGCATCAACGACCTTTAAAGCCAGTTCTGTCGCGCCTTTACCGCCAAATGCCCATCCGTCGCTCAAGGCAACTTCCACATCAATGGCAGCACAATGGTCTTTTATGATTTGTATTTCTTCGACGGTATCTGAGATAAATTTATTGATTGCTACTACCAGTGGGATGTTGAATCGTCTTAAGTTTTCTACGTGCTTATCAAGATTTGCCATTCCCTTGATTAGGGCTTTTGCATTGGATTGGTTTAATTCAACTTTCTTGATACCCCCATGGTATTTTAAGGCTCTCACGGTAGCCACTAAGACAACTGCTTTGGGTGAAACATTTCCATAAAAACATTTGATATTAAAAAATTTTTCTGCACCTAAATCTGCACCAAATCCAGCCTCTGTAACCACATAATCAGCCAGTGACATACCCATTTTTGTAGCGATAAGCGAGTTGGTGCCTTGTGCGATATTAGCAAAAGGACCGCCATGAATGATGGCTGCATTTCCCTCTAAGGTTTGGACCAAATTGGGTTTGATGGCTTCTTTTAATAACGAGGCCATCGCTCCTTGTGCGTTTAAGTCGCGGGCATAAATAGCTTGGCCATTAAAAGTATCTCCGATATAAATGTTGGCCAATTTAGATTTTAAATCAGTCAAATTTTTTGAAAGGCATAAAATGGCCATGACCTCTGAGGCTGCCGTAATATCAAATCCGGATTCTCTAGGAAAACCTCCTGATTTACCTCCCAATCCCGATATGATATTTCGAAGAGTACGATCATTCATATCCATGACCCATTTCCAGGTCACCGTTCTTGGATCTATTCCAAGGTTTCGGGTTTTACTTTGAATATTATTGCCAATCAGAGCGGACAGGAGATTATTCGCTTTTTCAACTGCTGAGAAGTCACCGGTAAAATGTAAATTGATATCTTCCATAGGCACCACTTGTGAATAACCGCCACCAGTGGCACCACCCTTCATTCCAAAAACAGGACCTAAAGAGGGCTCTCTAAGGACAGAAATTGTTTTTTTTCCGATTCGATTAAGCCCGTCACAAAGACCTATGGTGGTGGTTGATTTCCCTTCACCTGCTGGAGTTGGTGTAATGGCTGTAACGAGAATTAATTTCGATTGACTTACCTTGTCCTCATCAATAAGATGAACGGGAATTTTAGCTTTATAATGCCCGTAATGTTCTAAATCTTCTTTTGAAATACCCAATGAATCAGCAATAACGTCTATCTTTTTTGGGATTTTGCTTTGGGCTATTTTTAGATCAGGATTCATTTTATAAAAGTGTTTAAAAAGTAAAAAATGATTAATAATAAGAGTTATTATTTATCAAATTGGCTGAAAAAAAATTAATTTATATCACTTCCCCGTAATTTAAACTGATTTTTTGGTCGAAAATTATTTATTTTACACTGTGGGAGCTTATGTAAGTGTATTAAACTATGCCATACCTTTCTTTTTAATATTGATTTTTTTTGAGGCGTGGATCGGTCATGTGAAAGGAGAAATGGTGGTGAGGAGTATGGATACCTTAGCCAGTCTTATTTCTGGAGTAACCAATGTGTTTAAAGATGTTTTAGGTTTAACGGTCATCATTGTTTCTTATGATTGGATGGTTGGTAACTTGAGCTTGATACAGATTCAAGAGACATGGGTAATTTATTTGGTTGCTTTTATAGGATTGGATTTTTCAGGTTATTGGGTCCACCGAATATCCCATAAAATTAATTATTTCTGGAACCATCATTTGGTTCATCACAGCAGTGAAGAGTTCAACTTAGGTTGTGCCTTGAGACAGTCTATTTCAAACTGGTTTTCAATCTCCTTTGTTTTTTTACTTCCCACTGCATTATTAGGGGTACCGGCTCAAGTTATTGCCTTCATTGCACCGCTCCATTTATTCTCACAATATTGGTATCATACCAAATTAATCGGAAAGCTTGGATTTCTGGAATATGTTTTAGTAACTCCTTCGCATCACAGGGTACATCATGCGATTAACGATATTTATATTGATAAAAACCTTTCTCAAATTTTCATTTTCTGGGATAAAATTTTCGGAACCTTTCAAGAAGAATTAGCGAATGAACCACCCGTCTATGGCGTAAAAAAGCCGGTCAAGAGTTGGAATCCGTTTGTCATTAATTTTATTCACCTTTGGCAACTCCTTCAGGATGCTTGGAGAGCGAAGTCCTGGTATGATAAACTTGTCATTTGGTTTAAACCTACGGGTTGGCGGCCCAAAGATGTCGCTGAGGCTTATCCTTTTCAGTTGACTGAACCCGTGTATGATCAGTTAAAATACGATCCGGACTACCCACTTTTCTTTCATATTTGGTGTTGGTTTCAATGGACATGCATTTCTATCATCTCATTGATTTTTTTCAATTATGCAGCTGAAATTGGCTATCAAATTTTGATTTATTTTGGAGGTTTTATGTATTTGTCCATTGCTAGTATGACTTTATTGATGGATAAGCATTGGAGTGCCATTTATGTGGAAATAATCAAGAATATCATCGCCGTGGCAGTAGTTTTTTTTTATGGAGATTGGTTTATGCCTCATTCATTTTTGGATATCGGATCCGCTTTAATCGTTACATATCATATAGTATGTATGTTTATGACCGGCTACTTTTACAACTCATTTCGATCAGAGATACAAGCATAATTTCACCTTGAGATGTTTGGAGATTGGTTCTAAAATCTAGAAGAAAGGTTAGACTGAACCCTTCTGTCCTTCTTATTTAAAAAAAGTCTTGAAAACTTTTTCTTTTCTGAAGTTTCAAATCTTGTAATAAAGCTGATTTGGGTCTTATGACTAAATTAAAGGATTGATTTCTTCCAAAAGGGATCCAATTGAAGCTTAATTGCCAGCAGTGTAAATCACGGTTGACCCCAATGCTAGTTTGAGTAAATTTATTTTTCTCTAAATCGAAACCGGACCTAAAATTTATTTTAGTTTTTGGAGTCAGAGATACATCTCCTGAAAATGTCAATGTTTGCCTTATCCTTGATTCTAATAAACCAGATTGCGTGACATTTACGGAGTAGGAAACCCTAAGGGACCATGGAATATTAAAATTGACATACTCATTTGGGTTTTTATAAATATAATCTAGATCAGCGGCATCTTGTAACCCTAATTCTTCTTGATTCGTGATATCTTGATCTATAAAATCATTTCTTCCATTATTTTCCTCTTCATCACTTGAACCTTTTGGTTTTAAATTTAAGCTAATGGCGGTGTTGATTCTAGACAAATTGCCTAAACCTTGACCATTTTGCCATGAAAATTTATCAATTCGCTCCTGACGCGTGACTAGGCCTTCTTTATTGGTTACTAAAGCATTATATACGTAGGGATCAAGGGTGCCGCCGATATTGAAACTAAGCTTACCTTTAAAAAAACTGGTTCTAGTTGATAAATTTATGTTGGATAAATTGAAAGAGTCAGCGGCAAAATTATAACCACTATTTAGAGAGAAATTATCAAACAGCTTAATCTTTTTATAACCAATACCTAACGTATCTTTTTTATCTCGAACTTTTATTTCAAGATTATTTTGGAGACCAAAGCTCAAAGTTTTACTCATATTTCCTCGAGGAGATCCATAAGCAAACTGGTGATATTTTGACATCAGTACTGAATCTCCTTTTTCGTTTTTTTGTATCCATTCCCAAGGACTATTTTCGCTATTGGTAATGTCAGGCGTGTAGCTAAAAGAAATTGAAGGTGTGACTACATGGCGTATGGCTTGAATATAACCGCCAGGCTTAAAAAAGCGGGTTCCGTATATAATGGTGCTCAAAGAAGCACCTGAATTCCATGAAAGAGCACGTGAAAATTTCTGGAGGGTATCGACTTGAACGGCTTCAAGTTCGGGTAAATAGGTATAATCAAGCTCTTTGGTATACCAATATTCTGTTAAATTGAAGTTGGGACTGAGATTTAATTTATTGAATAATTTAACTGATGTGGCAATGGGTATTTTATGTTGACCTCCATTTTTTGCATTTTTAAAATCCAATTTTAGTTCTTCCTCTTGATCCTCCTGAGTGGATGTTTGGTTGGCTACTGTAAATGGAAAGTTGGTCTTCGCCTGTTTATTAGTAATTTCATTTTTTGCAACAAAATTATAGCTAAGTCCTAATTTTTTAAGGAAATCCATGTTGGATCCAGCTAATTTCTTAAAGGGATACTGCCGATTGACATTGAGGGACAACTCTGGTAGATTAAAAGTCATCACACCTGTTTGCACGTTTTGTCGATGTCGGGCATTCATAGTCAAATTAATAGGGGCATTAGCAAATTTTTGGCGGTAAGAAAGATTAGATGAAAATTGAGAACTGATACTTCTGTTAAAATCGGTAGTGGCTAAATTATTGTTACTGTTATAAGTCGTTGTACCTGCTGAAATTGAAGCACTCACACTAGAATTACCTTTAGAAAGGGGTTTAAGATTACTTCTTACCCAAAAGTCATTACTGCTCAATCCATTTTCATTATCGATAATATTTTTATTAAAGCTAAAATTGAGACCTCCTGTATAAACATATCTTTTTTTAAAATTTGTATTGAAAACAGCGCCATATCCCCCATTAGAAAAAACAGATCCCGTAGTTCTGATGTCCATATAATCATTAACAGCCCAATAATAACCGCCATCCCTCAAGAAAAAACCTCTTCGGGTCTCTTCCCCATAGGTAGGAACTAAGATACCCGAGGTTTTTTCTTTTGGTTTTGGGAACATTCCAAAAGGAAACCAGAGGGGGGTTTTAATTTCCCGAAACCTTAAATTGAAAGGACCAGAGATGACATTTCGTTTCGTTACTTTGAGCTGTTTGGATTGAATATGAAAATGCGGGTCCGTGAGATTACAGGTAGTGTACATGGCTTCTGAGATATACATTTCATTTCGTTCATTCTTCTTGACATCTTGGCCATGCATGAAGGCACCCATTTGCTCAGTGATTACACCTTTGATTTGGGCCCTTTTGGTCTTTAAATTGTAGATGATGAAATCGGTTTCGTAGACGGTACCCTTTTCTGTAAAAATGGGCTTTCCTTGTTTTCTTCCTGCTGAATCCAAGCTATAAGTTGAAGTGATGATTCTATCAGTCATACTGATTTGGGTTTCATCAGCGTCTAATTCAATTTCCCCATAGTCAATATGACTTTCTCCATAAAGGGTCAGTCTACTAGATTTCAGATCAAAAAAAATGGAATCTTGGGCATTATAATTTATGATGGTTTCAATTTCTCCAATAGGGGCCTTAGGTTCTATGAAAGAGGAAACGGTAGTATCAGAGCTTATCTCTGACCTTGAGGAGTCATCAGATATTTTTAGGGTATCCAATCCTTTTAGTATGATGGTATCGCCAGATATATTTATGCCCTCTAAACCTTTCAGCATCACAGTATCTTCTTGTACAACCGTTTGTGCAATTAAGGAGGTACAGGTTGATAAGGTTAAAATAAATCCTACTAATAAACTTATTATGGACTTCAAGTTTGATACAAGTTTTGTTTTAACGAAAATTTTGCAATTTTTGTGCTAAAGTATCGTATTCGATATACTAACCAATCGTTGGACAGTGAGAAATATTGCAATATCTTTTGTGATTTCGTTATCATTAATTTTTGTTTCGTTCCAAACGGTTGGAATTAAACAATACAAAGTTAGGAAAATAGTCATTGATCCGGGTCATGGAGGTCGGGATCCGGGGACCCACGGGTCATTTTCGAATGAGAAAGATATAGTATTAAAAATTTCCTTGGAGCTGAAGCGAATTATTAATGAGAATATTCCAGATGTACAAGTTGTTTTGACCCGTTCGGATGATAGTTTTCCCTCACTGGCTAAGCGCTCGAAGATTGCGAATGATCTTGAGGCGGATTTATTTATTTCTATACACGCCAACTGGCTCAGTAATCCAAATGTTACAGGTACCGAGACCTACGTTATGGCAACTAAAAATATAGGTCGAAATTTCGAGGTAGCTAAACGCGAAAATTCAGTTATTTTGTTGGAGGAAAATTATAAAGAGACCTATCAAAACTTTGATCCTAAATCAATTGAATCTTATATTTTATTTTCGCTTACCCAAAATGCTTTTCATGAAAAAAGTGTACAATTTGCCAGCTTAGTGGAGAAACAGTTCAAAGAGCGCGTCGGCAGAAGGAGTTTAGGCGTGAAACAATCCAGCCTTCAGCTACTTTGGAGTACCGCAATGCCTAGTGTTTTAATTGAAGTAGGTTATCTTAGTAACGCAAAAGAAGAACGATATTTGAATGATAAACGTAATCAAGTTTATATTGCTTCGGGTATTTACAGAGCGATTAGAGATTATAAAAAAGAAATTGAACAATCAAATTAAACAATGAGGGCTAAAGAATTTAAAATAGGATTAATTGCGCTTGCCGCGGGCCTGACATTATATTTCGGATTTAGTTATTTGAAAGGGAGAGACTTCATGAATAAAGAAACCAGTTATTATGTTGTTTATGATAACGTAGATGGTTTGACCAAATCAAATCCGGTAATTATCAATGGTTTGACTGTAGGTAAAGTCCGGAATATTCAACTTCGCCAAGATTTCAATAATCAAGTAGTTGTTGAATTAGCTATTAATTCTGAAATTATTTTAGGAGACTCAACCATTGCAGAATTGTCAAATGCAGACTTATTAGGGAGTAAAGCAATCGTATTGAAAATTGGCCCTATAGATAGGCCTTTAGCCGCCAATGACACACTTAGAGCACTTATGGACAGAGGTCTTGCTGAATACCTCGATAATGTTCAGCCGATCACCGATAATCTTAATGTTACCATAAGGAGGATCAATGAAATTCTATTGGGACTTCAAGGGAGCGGTGAAAAAATAACCAGTACCATTTCTGAATTAGAAATCACATTGAAAGGTATTAATGAATTATTGAATGAAAATAAAGAAGGTTTCGCTTTAGTTATTCACTCTACTAACGAGGTGCTAACCAATGTAAATAATAAGATTAAAGATTTAGATCCTATTTTTAAGAAAGCAGAAGACGTTTTGGATTCGCTCAGCAATCTAGATTTGAGTGGGACCTTGGTTGAAGTGCAAGATCTTATGAAAGCATTGAAAAGTACCATTTCGGCTATAAACCAAGGTCAAGGTACAATGGGTCAATTGATCGTGAACGATTCTTTGTATAATAATCTCAATCAATTGTTGTTTGATCTAGATAAATTGACCCTTCATTTTAATCACTACCCCAAAGACTTTCTCAAACCTTTAGGGAGAAAGAGCAAAAAAATGAAGGGATTGGAGCCCCTGAATAATTGATAATTAAAGAGGGTCTGTTAACAGATGAACAATAAAGAGCTGAAGTCATTGGTGGAATTATTGGATGATGACGACGTTGAGGTGGTTGCGCATGTCGAAGAAAAACTTAAAACCTTAGGTACCGGAGTGATTCCTTTTTTAGAGGAAGCTTGGGAACAGACGTTCAATCCTAAGGCCCATGAACGGATTGAGGACTTGGTTCATTTCTTGCAATTTGAGTTGGCTCAGGAGCGGCTGACGCATTGGTATGAGCATGAAAAAGAAGATCTGTTGAAAGGAATGTGGATTCTGGCCACTTATCAATATCCTGAATTAGAATATACACAAATGTCAAATAAAATAGAACAGTTGTATCGAGAAATTTGGACACAAATGGACCCTGACTTACTCCCCTTTGATCAGATCAAGAGGATCAATAGTATGCTCTTTGAAAAATATAAATTTAGGGCCAACACCAAAAATTTTCATGCTCCAGGAAACTCCATGATAAATAGCGTCTTAGAATCCTCAAAAGGAAACCCTATATCCCTCTCTGCACTCTACTTATTGATTACTCAAAAACTGGGTCTACCTATATTTGGAGTAAATCTACCCAACTTATTTGTGCTCACGTATAAGACCGACAAACTTCAGTTTTACATCAATGTTTTTAATCGAGGATTGATTTTTTCTAAAGAGGATATTGATAATTATATAGCCCAACTTCAATTGATGCCCAAAAATGAGTATTTTGAACCTTGCGATCATGGCCAAATAATTAAGAGAAGTCTTAGGAATTTAATGGTCGCCTTTGATAAGATTGGGGACTATCACAAGAGTGATGAAATTAAAAAACTGATGAGCCTTATCACTGGTAGTTAAGATTTTCATAAGCTATAAGCAAGTAAATAATTCAATATGGGCACAATGTTGATTCGATAGTGTTCATTGATTTCGGTCGACATAATATGACCCAAGGCTTGATGATCATCTATCAACTCTGTTTTCAGTTCATTTTTAAAGCTCAGTTGAGTTTGTCCACATATTTTGATCAATACTTCTTTGACCATCCATATTTTACAGAGATTGAAAGCGTTGTTTTTATGCTGATACTCACTCAGATGGAGGATTTTAGATTGAATCTTGATTAATTGGTTTCTGGGGGATTCAATATCAATACCACAAGGCGCATCTAAATGAATCATGGCAGCAGCCATAGGAAAAGAGTGTGTTATTGAAATGTTTGCCGCATGGCCGATGAGGAAAGGCTTTCCTGTGGTCGTTTTAGCAATGCCAGCATAGGAAATTTCAAATAGTGAGGTAAGATGCATGACCAATAATCGGATCGCTAGCCATTCGCATTTTTTTTTATCATTCTTGTGCGGGGCTGACGAGCCCGCTAAGCGGGCTAACTCAGTTGCTGTTTCGGTGATATTCCAAACGGCATAAGTGCTTACCTTGTTTATTTTGTTAGTTAAGAATAGTGGCATTTGAGTAAATAGATCATGCAATTGTAATACTTTTGAAGGTAACTTTTATGATAAACCGACCTTCAATAACAAAGAAACATAGCTTTACGGGCCATAAAGATGCTATTTATGCTTTGTGTGGATTAAATGAGCATGAATTTGTTTCAGGGGGCGCAGATGGTCATATTATTAAATGGAATATAAATGGATATGCTGCTGGAAATGTAGTTGCAAAAGTTTCAACCTCTGTTTATGCCCTCAGCTATGATCCCTTGAGAGATCATCTATTTATAGGTCAAAATTTTGATGGACTGCACGTCATTGACCCAGTAGCCAAACGAGAAATCACATCGCTTCAAATGACCAAGGCTCATATTTTTGATATCCAGTTTGATGATGATTTTCTTTACATAGCGACAGGTGATGGTGCTATTTATATTGTCAGTCGGGAAAGCTGGAAGCTTGTAAAAATGCTTAATTTATCCCAAAAGAGCGCCCGCACTTTGCAAGTCGATGAGCATCGTATTTATGCCGGCTACAGTGGTGGCTGCATAAGGGTAATTGACAAGAAAAATTATAAACTTATCCAAGAAATACAGGCACATAAAAACTCTGTTTTTAGCTTGTGCATCGATCCTACGAATAAGATGATATTGAGTGGGAGTAGAGATGCACATCTCAAAATCTGGTCACTTGAAGAGGGAAACACCTTATTTTTAGCAGAAGATATAGTAGCCCACATGTACGCCATCAATCATATTAGCTATCATTCAAATGGTCATTATTTTGTAACTTGCAGTATGGACAAATCAATCAAGATTTGGGATTCCTGTACTTTTAAATTAATTCGAGTCATAGATAAGGGGCGTTATGCAGGTCATGGAACCTCAGTTAATAAGCTTTTGTCAATGCCAAATAAAAATTCTTTAATATCTTGTAGTGATGATCGTACTATATCTGTCTGGGATATAAACTTTAGTAAATAATATGAGAATAACACCGCTGGAAATCAAAAGGAAAACCTTCGAAAAAAAACTTCGTGGGTTTGATAAAGATGAAGTAGATGCTTTTTTAGCCTCTTTATCTCAAGAATGGGAGCGATTATTGAATGAAAATAATGAGCTTAAAATAAAGCAAGAAACGGCTGATATTGAGGTTAAAAAACTCCGTGAAGTTGAAAATTCATTGTTTAAAACACTCAAAACAGCTGAGGATACAGGGGCGAATTTGATTGATCAGGCTAACAAAGCGGCAGAGCTTCATCTCAGAGAGGCGCAAATGAATTCAGAGGCAGTAATGCGCGAGACCAAATCAAAAGCGACCAGAATTATAGAAGAGGCAGAGAATCAGGCTAAAAATTTGATTGTCGAGATGCAGGATA
>Ga0206126_10000529_pt1 | contig 50517 bp, 52 predicted proteins | sample Helgoland_Spring_5_FD_148621 | JGI IMG/M metagenome (GOLD analysis project Ga0206126, IMG submission 148621) | Pelagic subsurface seawater microbial communities from Kabeltonne, Helgoland, North Sea - Helgoland_Spring_Bloom_20160412_1 | ecosystem: Environmental > Aquatic > Marine > Epipelagic ...
TAGGATGCGGGCGGGTCAGTGGAGGCAGGGTCAACTGAGGCAGTGTCAACTGAGGCAGCGGGGTCAGTGGAGGCAGGGTCAACTGAGGCAGCGGGGTCAGTGGAGGCAGGGTCAACTGAGGCAGCGTCAACTGAGGCAGCGTCAGCGGGGTCAGCGTCAGTGGAGGCAGGGTCAGTGGAGGCAGCGGGGTCAGTGGAGGCAGGGTCAACTGAGGCAGCGTCAGTGGAGGCAGGGTCAACAGTATTCAACGGTTTTGCGTTCAAAGGTTTCGCCGGTTGCTTCAAAGTTGGATTTTTGGCCCCAAGATGTATGTGTTTCGTCTCTGCAAAAACAATTGTGTTTTGTAACCCAATGCACAATATCAGTAATAAATATATAAATTTCATTTATATCATTTTTTGAAGTCTTAAGTACTGTCCTTTTTCTAATGTGCTGACCCATAAGCTAGTATCTATTCCACTGAACATAACTGTGGGAATTTAAATTCGTTGCGTCATTTCAATAAAATCAATACGACCGGCGTGAGTCGTGTAAGCTTTGACTTGCGAATGATTGCGGGAAGTACATTTGAAACAAGTGAAAAGCTTTCCGCAACTTCTAATAAAAAGTTTACATTGGGAGAATACTATAAGCGTATCGACGTAGCGAGCTGCTAAAAACTAATATAGTTAAAGAATATAATTTAACACCTGTTTCTTCACACGTTTTGGCCAACAAATAAGAATCCATAAGATGAATATGGTTTGCATTCTGTGTTCCGACGGTGGTTGTGTAGCAGTGGACACTGACTCGCTCCGAAACTGTCCACCAGTATTAGCACGGTTCCTTGGAATGGTCGATGGGTTTGCGAACCCCGATGTCGACGAGTTTGACCGTTTGACATTTGTGGACAATTATCAAATACCAAGAGCAAGATTTGTGGAATGCATCACGTTTCTGCAGTCAGGCCATGTTCGCTGCCTGTCTGAACTGATGGAGACCTTTAATACATTGGGCGGATGCGCTGCTCTGGACGAATTTTACGAAAACAAACTGCTTGAGGCCGCCCAAAAGCTATCAGTCAATCAGTCAATGAGACTACTTCGATTGGACAACCCATTGTCTCCCAGTGAAAACAAATTGGGCCTATTTCGATTCGAAGCACATGGCCATTCATGGCCTCACGACGATACATGGGAAGTCGTAGGGGTTCTTCCACAATCCACAGGTCTTTTTTGGTGGCGGCAAAAAAAATCAAATTATTTGCAGTCTTAATATATAGACACGACATGTGCCCTCTCTATTTGTTACAACCAAGACCCAACCAAGACCCAACCAAGACCCAACCAAGACCCAACCAAGACCCAACCAAGACCGGACCCAAGACCAGATACACCCTCTCGACATGCCTAAAGTGTCCAAATCTGCGATGCTGTCTGCGACGCTGTCCAAATCTGTGCGCAAAATGAACACTAAAAAATGCAAAAGATGTGGTCGCTCTGCCCCGTCCAACGTGTCAAAAAAATGTTCAGGATGCCAGTTTTTATTTCCCATCAAAGAGAGTAGAATAGATGACAGGCGGGGCAAATATACGAAGCGATGTTCAGGGTGTGGCACGATGGCAAAAAGCAATCGTGCCAAAAAATGCTACAGTTGTGGGTGTTCGTATGTGTCAGCAGCTGAGCAAAGAATACAAGTGTAAAGGAAGAAATGATGTATAAACATAATTTTTTTTTCTTTACAAACATGTAACACACTTGTGTGTATTCGATTATAAATGTTGACCTACACCATTAGACAAATGCCAAAACGTAAATTAGAAGCCGCCTCTCAGCATTTGGCAGAAGACCTCCGTGACGATGAATTAATATCTCTGCGCAACTCTGAACTCTCGAGCGAGCGTGCTGCCGTTCTCCTGAGCTTTGAGGAGATGACCCAAAGTTTAAATTCACAATTATCACAAGCAACGGCAGAAAGAAGGCAGATACTGGAACAAAAACTCGAGTACGAACAAACTCTGTACGACGACCGAATGTCGGCATTGGAAGCCAATATTGCGAAACACAACGCTGACAACCAATTGATGAATTCAGTAAAAAAAAAGAGGCGAATTATCGATAAAGAGTTGGATGACTGTCAAGACATAGCAACGAAGGGGGTTAAAAACTGTTCATGGCGTTCGATTCGTAAGGTGATGCATATTCGGCATAAAATGAAGACTCATGGCTCTGAAATGACTGACGAACAAAAAACACAATATGCAAAAGTTTTGCAACAATTGAAGGAGCAAGGGTTTAGAGTGGTTGCAGATTCTTGAAATCGTTTGCCCTATCGAGCACTGATGATACGTTTCTGTTCCACATCTGTTTTTTTCTCCACGATTCGAGATGAACACTTTGTACATACCAGTTCGTGTCCGGGCAAAAAATACACGTCTTCTTGACATTGATAGCATTTGTATTTGTGGGCTCTGTAGTTGTCTGTCTGTAACTGCACTGTCCTGCGTTTGCGTTTTTTGACTTTAGATACTTTTGGCTGGTGGTTGCGAGTATGTAAAGAATATGATGGATCCATTTTGTACTGTGTACAATACATGCATACTTTTAAATATGAGTATTCGTAACATATATTCATTAAAAGACCAAGGTCTCCAAGCATCTCCCGAACAAGGTTCGCAAGAATGGTTGGACGGGAGAAAGGGTCGTATAACTGGGTCCAAACCCTCCGATTTGTACTTTAACTTTAAACAAGAGAGTGACTGGGATGACATTTTGGAAAAATGGTTTGGAGTTACTGTTGAAAATTTTGACGACGTTGCTAAATCTCGCATGGCTTGGGGCAGTAAACACGAGGACAGTGCCGTCGATGTGATTGTGGACAACATTCCTAATTCTCATTTTTTTGAATGTCCAATGATTCCAATTGACGACATTTATGCTGCGTCTCCAGATGGCGGCCTTGTTGTTTTAAAAGAGGATGGTTCTACAGATTGGTGGGCCAATGTTGAAATCAAATGTCCGGCCGGTGGGATTGGTAAAACCCCCGAAGAAATGAAAGCAGTCATGCTAAAAAAATGGAAGACACCCGCACCTTATTACATGATGCAAATTCATCAAGAAATGGCATCTCAAAAAACCTCCGAGACATTGTTTGTGGTCTGGACACCGTTGTTGACTAGAATGTGGCGCATTCCGTTCAATCGGTCTTTCTGGAATTTGTGTTTGGAAATCACTGAGAATTTTCGTTTGAAAAATGTCCCTTTTGAAGTCATGCACTCTAAAATACAAATGTTGAAACGCCGATGTTTTGGAGTCTCTAACTTTCCAATATGGAAAGAAGTACACCATGCAAATACAACTGAACTGTAAATTCTATTTTTTTGTATCATCTTGTATTTTTTGTATAAAATTGTCGTAGTGTGTTTGACTCTGCCGTGCCAATTCTGTCAACTCTTCCAATGTGGGTGGTGCCAACGGGGCCGCCGGTAATGACCGGGCTGCCACCCATCCCACCACTGTACCAACTACAAATTTGAGCATTTTTATGAAAATAACAACAGGGAAATAGTGTCTTTCATTAACTCCAATGAGGAGGGTTATATTATTTTATATAGCACACAATTGGTATCCAACATATAGCACATATGTTTTATTTTGTGTGGATGACAGTAACAGTGGCACAACATGGCGAATAACATTCAACTCTACAATGTTGGCCCCATAGAATGTCCATCCCTGGATATCAACAGTGTAGAGGGGAAATGGGCCGCCGACTGTGTCGCGCACGAACGTCAACAGATCAAGAGGAATCGGCTGATGCAGGACATGCTGGAGACAGGGTTGTGGGAGGAGATGTCGAGACCCGTAGAGGGGAGACTCTAAACATTGTTTGTATGCAAAAACGTTCAGTCTTCCAATTCCGAATACTCCGAGTCTTGGCAACAGCAGCACAGTATGCACCACATTGTTTTAAGGAGACTAATTATTCTGGCAAAGACACATGCCAGGCAGATGGCAAGCATTGCCAAGCCGACAATGACGGCAATTTGTACAAACTGGGGCAAGTCACCAATAGTAATATCTTGTAGCATTATAAAGAGAATTGGTACAGTAGTAAATAGTGTAGATTGATAAAAAAAAGGAACATCTTATTTGGTATCTAATTCTTGGATTTTTTGTTTCAATGTTCTGGCATATTTTGACAAAAATTCGGAGCGCAACAGCAAATCCGACTCTTGCAATGGTGCTCGTGTCATTGGGTCGGTGCCTTTCGACCTCACCCAAGTTAACAATTGTACTCTGTCGTAGTAATGGTTGTTCACTGGTGTCTTGACCAAATCTGCCGAGTAGTCTTGTGAAATTGGACACCTCAACATGTGTGTAATTTCATCCCATTGTGGGTTGTTTTCATAAGTGGTTTCTAATTTTGTCATGATAGAGCACAAAGCAGAGGTGACATTGGCAACAATCGCCTCTAAAATCATATCTGGTACAATGTTCTCACAGAGTTCAATTGCCTTTTCTGCAAATTTCTGTTGTTTTGTTTGACGAATCATAAAACGACAGACATTTTGTGAGACTGTCGTTCGGGTGTCATTGAGTAAAATTTCTATGTGCGCAATTCTGGAATGTGCGCAGGCGTGTTCCAGTGGCAAACGGTGATTCTTCAACGTTAGGTTGGGGTCTAGACCTCGGTTCAAGCATATTTCTAAATAATAAGCAGGTACTGCCATAAGCACATCTATCTGAGATTGTGGTATGACATCTACTCGAGTGACGACTTCTTTGAACAATTTCCGATGTTGACGACGAATAGCGGCAGAGACACAATTTGTTGACAGTGTTCTTGCTAAATAAAGGCAACTCAGGGCAGATTTCACATGCAGGCGTGAAATAATGGTTATCCACTGTTTGTCGGAAGGGATGTAGCCAGATTCCAGACATCGTTGTAACACGCTCTGATTATTTTTTTTCAGTGCCTTGCGAAACCGCAATTCTAAAATATTTGAATGGACTGGCAGACATCCTTCAACGGCCCCGCGTGGTGGCAAGGGTGTGGGTGGAGTTGCTGGCAATGGTGTGGGTGGAGCCAAGACTATCTTGTCTTGCACGTGTTTTTCTTGCAGATGCATTCCAAGAGATGGAGATGGTTTGACGACTGCACTGTCTTCTATCACTGTATTTTGAGTGCCCCCAAGGAGCATGTTTTCATGTACATATAAAGTTGTTTATATAGTATTAAATCTTATATGTACAAATGGATCAGTAACACAATTAATATTGATGGCAAATTAATGGAACTGACTGTGATTGACCGCCAACATTATATAGGGTTACAGACTCTGCAACAAACTTTGGGGTTGGACGACAGAGATTTTCAGCAAAACATTGAACAATATGACTACAGTCAGAACAAACCATTGATAATCACTGGCACACTGGTCTCTTGTAAATCTGCCTGTCATTTTCTGCAGTGGTTTATGGACAACTCGTACAGTCTCCACCCCAACGCAAATTCCCTCAGACACAGCCTCCAGCAATATACTAAAAAAATACCGAAACGTGTTCTAAGCAGGTCGTTGCGTATCGAAATAGCATATCGCCAACAATATGCCTGTAACATGTGCCAACTGTTCCCAATACCCCCCACTTTCGAAGTCGACCACATTGTAGAATTGCAGGACGGCGGACAAGACGTCGCGGAAAATTTGCAGGCCCTCTGCGTGACTTGCCATCGCAACAAGACCAGACTGATTCGTCTTGGGAAAAATCCTATTTTTGCCACCTGTTCTGGTCGACCTACTTTACCATCAGAGACACCATCAGAGACACAGCCCGGCGCTGTATTTTCCAAATACTTTCATCGTATAAAAGCCCCTCACAAATAAATCAAAGTATGATTGTGGTTGCAATTGATCCAGGTATCCGCAATCTTGGCTGGTCCGTGTACGATACCCAAAAAGAGACGTTTTTAAATTTTGGCCGGTACGATTTGTTGGAAGGACAACCAAAGAAAATGCACACCAAATATGCACATCTGGTCAAAACATTTGTTGATGCATCTCGGTCTGTATTTGAGGCAGCCGATGCCGTTTGTATCGAAATTCAAATGACCGCCAAATTCAAAGTGATAGCCACTGCTTTTCAATGTTTTTTTTGGAACAAATCCCATTTGGTTTCACCCAAATCCGTCCGACATCATTTTAAAATATCAACTGGCAATTATGCAAAAAACAAAAAAGCTTCCATTGCCATCATCCCCACTTTGTCCATCCCAAGCAAGAATAAAAAATTATTTGAAACGTTCGACCCCAAAAAAAGAGACGATATCGCGGACGCAATCTTAATTGCCTTGTACTGGGCCAGAGTGAAAGCGGATACAGTGCCACCACCCAAGCGTAGAAAAGTATATAAATGTACATGTAAACAACCAAATTGTCAGTAATGGATTTATTATTATTGCTACCCCAACTTGTTCTTCTACTGTGCATGTTGTGGTTTTTAAATGTGTGGGTCAAAATGTGCCGATGTGTGTGGTGGGGTTGTAAAAAACCCTGCTGTTGCACCGCGTCCCTGTCATTGTACTTGCTCCACCACTGCAAACGAGCCTCTCATTTTTTGCTGGCCTCAGACAATAAATCGGGGAAACTGACTTCCAACCATCGAAAAGACTCTTGAACACTCAAAATGTTTTGATTAAAGACATTGTTTGTCGTCTTCCACTGTTTAAAAAAACGATGAAGCCACTGTTTGGTGTGAGTGGGTAATGACCCGTCTTTGTACCGCACAATTCTGCTGAATCGTGTAATGACATTTTTGTGGGCCGACAATTGAAATTCATACTCGGTTAGACTGGCCGCCGCCAATTTCAGGGCGTCGTTGTCCAAGACATCCACTTGACGCATGGTTTGCAAAGATTGGTTTCTGGATTCCACAATGGACTGTTCCTGCCGCAACACATTTGCAATCCAGTCCGTCACTGTTTGAACGATGACGGTGGCTTGTTCGGGACCAGTCCACTCTTTTTCGACAATGGTTGACAGTTGTTTGAGCAGGGCGTAGTAGTCTTCTTTTTGTTTGGCCAGTTTAGCATTGGACTTGCAGATCGTGGAGATTGCGGACCAATGATTGGAGGGAGTGACCCGGCGTTTTTTTTTCGGAGGCATTTGTTAGAGTCAGGGCCACAATACTTATAATACCTTTTTTTCGATGAATAAAATCCATCTTTTCTCGCGGGCTATTGTTTTAGACAATAGCAAAACAATAGCCCGCGAGAAAAATGTTTAGAATATATTTATATTACAGATAGTGTAACTATTGCGCCCGGTTTGTTACAATGGTTCACCAGTCACTTTCAGATTGGTGTAGTACCAGTCATTCCCTTCGTATCCACACGGAACTCCTTGTTCACTCCGGACACGGTAAAACCCACGTTCTTCCATCACATTTTGAAACGTGCTTTTGTTAAAACGGTGTTTGTTGTCTAAATTCGCACTGAATTTCTCATAACTGACCCAGACTTTTGCACACTTTTCATGACATATGGGACGTGTTTTGCGGGGACGTTTGCAGCCCCATTCTTCTGTTGTATTGTCATATACTAAACAATGCTCATTTTCCCATGTTGAAAAGTGTGCGTTGGCGGGTTCAACATCTATTCTTTCCTTGGACAAACGTTTGGACAAATTTTGGCCATTTCTTGAAAAATCTTCACTGTTCCTACAATTACGGCGGGGACGGGGACAGTCTTCGTCAATGTACGCAATGTCGACAAAACCAACTCCGTTGCCCTGTGGACGTGGGATATATAAACATTCTGGTGTGTGGCCTAATGCTGCCATGGCAGCCATGAACTGCATCCGTTTCATTGGAACTGTCCCTGTTTTTTCACAATAATTGTTGTATGAGTTCGGATGATTATTCCTCAAGTCATGTGTTTTGATTTTAGAGCCTTTGACAATGTGCCAGGTGGAACACCACTCTTCAAACACTTCGTTTTCATCTGTTGTGAGAGGCGTTGGTATTGTTTTCCTACGCCTGCGCTTGTTGTCTGCAGACGATTCGCGACTGAACGCTGACGAGGTTTGCAGGGGACGCTTCTGACCTGACAGTGTGGTTTCCCTCAACACCATGGGAGTGTTACTGTCACTAGGAGAGTCCGACAGTGGAGTCTCGGATGTATCATCAGGGGTGTCGCCATCACTGCTGGAGTTGAACTGTTGTCGCATTGTTTGTTGCAAATTCAACCGTGAGTCGACATTGTTCATGGCGTATTCCGGACCCATCGAGGTGTCGTCATCACCACTGGAGTCAACAACCAAGTCAACAACCACCGGTCCGGATTCTCTGCTGGCGTACACATTGATCTGTTTGTCCAAGGAGCGATGTCTTCTCATTATCTTCGAGACAACAGATATCCAACAATCCTGCATGTCCTGCAGGTTGCCTCGGAAATATTCCTTTGTTGGCAACATCTTCCCATTCTTTTCTATCTTGACACACTCAAAATGTCGGTTAAATTCGTCCTTGAGAGCCTTCTCCACCAACCAATAATAATCACACTGCACATGAAATATAATGTCTGTATTCTTTCCATATTGTTTTTCTCTGGTCAAATCTATATGTTTGCTATCGCCGAGTTTCAAAACATACGTCCCGATATGTTTTTGAGGTTGAAGCAAATAAACTGTACCGCGCTTGTAAGCAGCTATCATGTCCTTCGCCATATAATTGGGACATCTCTCGGTTAGGGGTTGATTAGTGTCCCCCCGTTGATAGGCGCCCACAATTGTACATCGCTCGTAGGTTTTGCGGTCACTCGCTATTACAGGGTCTATCATTATTTGGTCAGTGATGGGACAAATCAAATGCTTGAATTCCTTTCTGTCTTTCATGATTTTGCATGTTATGTCATAGAGGAAACGTTCACACTCACGTTGGGAATGTTGCGACATTATGTGGTGACATAATAAATGTCTATGCAGGTTGAACTAAACTTATGTCTAACATTTTTTTATTAATATATTCTGTTCTAAATCTAAACTGTGTTGGTCTCACTCTTCCGTCTTGCATTTTTTCTGAGTGGGTTGGGTGATGTCGGTCTCGACCAGCGAGGAGCGTCCGCGTTTGTGTAAAATGCGGACGTGGTTCTGGTAGATGGAGGTGTCGCGATGTTGACCCGGTTCGTGGGTGATGAACAGGCAGGTGCGGCGGTCATCCTCCTCGCACCAGTCTCGAAGGGTTTGCTGCACCGATTGAATGCCAATCTGATCCATGGACGTGCTGCATCCTCGCTACAAAATGTCGGGCACCCACCCCGATGGCCCTCGAGCGGAAAAGTGGTACTTGCGGAAAGTGTTCAGCGACCTGGTACCCAGCTGTGTGTTGAATCGAACCAAAGCTCAGTTTTCGGACGCAGTGGGTTCGGAATGGATCGACCATACTAAAACATGCTCATTTTCCCATGTTGAAAAGTGTGTGACGGCGGGTTCAACATCTATTTTGTCCAAGGACAAACGTCGTTTGTCCTTGGACAAATTTTGGCCGTTTCTTGAAAAATCTTCACTGTTCCTACAAATACGGCGGGGACGAGGCCTACAATTACGGCGGGGACGCGGACAGTCTTCGTCAACAAACGCAATGTCAAAAAAACCAACGGAGTTGCCCTTTATATGTAAATATTCTGGTGTGTGGCCTAATGCTGCCATAGCAGCCATGAACTGCTTCCGTACGATTGGTTCTTTACTTTCTCCTTGGCAAAAGTTTTCGTATGATTTCGCATCTTTGACCCTCAAGTCCATTGTTTTAATGTAAGTGCGGGGAATGGTATTGACATTGCGCCATGTGGAACACCACTCTTCAAACACTGCCTTTTCATCTGGTGTGAGAGGCTTTGGTGGTAGTTTAATGCGTTTCGACGCTGACTTCCTGGGCGCCGATTCACTTGACCAAGCTGAAGAGGTTGGCCTGGAACGCTTGTGACCCGACAGACCCGACAGATTAGGAGAGTCGGGCAGTGGAGTATCTGACGGTGAGGTGTCGTCGCTCATCGTGCCGTTGCTATCGTCTATGTCGTCGCTATCGGATACGGGTTGAGAGTCGCTATCGGACACGTCGCCGCCATTCCCATGCGCACCCATAAAATATCGGATATCACCGGGACGGGCTGATTTCTCCGACGAACGTCTATCGTCTCTACGAGGTACTAAGGTGCCGTACCTAGACCTTTCCCAGCATGAAGCACGTTCTATCTGGGAAGGGTCCTCCCTTTCGTATTTGCTATTGCATTTTGCACATGCAAGTATAGTGCATATACGCTGCTCTGCATGCTTAACCAATGTCTGATCTACCATTTTTTTGACAAACATTTCCTCAAACTTGAGAGTAGCCTCGTAAGTTTTGACACTATTTAATTGCCCAGAGCTTTGGTATTCACCCATCAGTTGTCGTGTATCTTCTTCTACTTTGTCTGCCAGGAGTGGTCCAACATGGCAGACATGCATCAATTTTCTTGGTACATCTTCACGTTTACACCTAACACATGTGTTGTTGTATTGGCTAAGATGTTTTCTGGTTACACGGCGCAGTTCACTGCCTACTTTTTTCTTGATTTGTCGCCCCAATTGTATGATTCGTTTTTCCATGGTTCTGAGATGGCTTGTTCCCCCCGACATATATATAAAAACAGATGTGATTAGAATATGTCTTTTTAGTTTGTCAAAAACAGTTTGAGATTTTTGGAAGTCTCTATTTCTTCTATCAATGATGGTCACTTGTCAACAGTCTTTTATGTGTATTTAATCAACAACAAAACACACAGATGCTGCCATCTGTTCAATGTATTTTCATTGGTGATTGCGGCGTGGGCAAAACCACGTTGCTCAAAACCGCGACACATCAAAAAATGAATCGCCTGCCAACAGTGGGGGTGGACATGATATCCTACAATTCCGGCAATCTGCGACTGCAATGTTGGGACACTTCTGGCCAACCCCGCTTTATACATGTGGTGCAAATGTTTGTCAAAAATTGCAGTATCGTCGTCTATATATTTGACGCCACTTTGGAAAAATCGTTCCTGTCAATTCTGCAGACCCACGAACAACATCACAAGCAAGACAAAATATATGCTGCGGTTTGTAACAAATCAGATTTACCAGGAGCAACCCCGGCAAAGTACCGAGAGCTGTTGGCCCAGAAATACCCCAACATCCATTTTCTGACTTCCAACGCATTGGAAAACGCTAACGAAACAATGAAAGAAATTGTATCACTCATCCCAGCCTCTGCCAAACCCGCCCGACAACAAGAATGTTGTACCATTGCGTAAATGGTTTGCGGCGGCGAGAATGAGCGGGACGAACCGCCAGATGACCTTTGGGTTTACATTTGTTCGGTACCCCGCCTGTCGCACTATACATCTCTGAATCTAATGACCCCGAGGTTTCCCAATCATCCAAAAGCAACCACTCGATACAGCTTCTATTTATTACACGTATTTAAAGCAAATCTACAAAGACATAAATGAATGGAAACCCTGATTTTCTTTTCAATTCATTAGATAAATTTTTTGAATGTAATATGTGGCGTGGGGCTGCACAGCATAGAGGTACACACAAACTGCGTAAATGGTTCCAATGGGTATATCTGGCTGCTTTTAACGGAAATCCACAAGGTGAAAACAAAATTGAAAACCATTGCCAACATTTGAGATTCAAAATAGGTAAAGCACAAAACTTACGGGTGCGTGGTAAACAACTAATTGTTGAAAGTAACACAGGCGAAATTTTAGGTGACTTGGACGATGATGACGCTGACTTGGACGATGATGACAATGATGACGACGATGACGACGAAGAAAGGAGCCGGAGGAAAAAGAAGTCAACGAAATTAATCAAATGGTCAAAGGATATAGTCTATGCCTTTTCAGTTCCTCGTCCTTTGATGTTTGAAACCAGAATTAAAAGGTTTGTTTATAATTTTATAGACAAAAATCTTACCTATGGAGGAACTAAGGTACAGTATGCGTCGGAAATTGTACAAGGCATTGCGTTTGAGCCGCTTGTACACATAATACAGCTCTGTATTTTAGAAGGTTGTTTGTACCACAACTACATCAAATTAAATGACGATGAACAAATATTTAGACAATATGTGGGGGATATTATGAAGTATCCTCCAGATAGAATCAAATGGGATGGAAACACATATTATGGTAGAAAATGGGGATACCACCAGACAATGACCCTGACAATCTCCACAAACGTGAAGAAAACGGTTAATTTGACGCTAAACAGCAAAAATGTTCGCCAAAGAATCAAATCGATTAAATTGAGCGACGATTTCGATTTGATGAAAGATGTGGTCAATTTGTCAGGGAATTCGCCCAAGTTTGTGCAATATGTCTTCGATGTTACAAATAATGACAGCCGAATGAATCATATAAACAAGCCATCCGATAGTCCTAGTCATCTGTCATTTAGCACAACAGCTGAAGATGCTCCAAATAACTCGTTTGCCGTGGGTGATCTCGCATTTGCTATATTTGAAAAGGACAGCGATGGTCATTTCCCTTGTGAGATTGTGGGTTACTGGAACGGCCAGTTTGTAGTACGATGGATTGACCGTCGTAGATTTGATACAGTAGCTCGAAAATGGATAGAATATGACAGCAACGCGCATAAACTATATAAGAGGAAACACACACTACATACACTATCGGATTTCTTAAAAGACGAGGTGGTAGCAGTTGGCAATAAATATCTCAATAAACCAGTTGTGGGAAATAGGTATCGGGATTATATAGAATTGATAGACCACAAAGATTCAGACGAGGAAGACACACAACCAACGGAAGCACTTGTACCTACGTTTTACCGTAAAGTGGGAGAAGAGTACAAAAATTTGGAGCAATTGAGAACTTGGAATTATATGAAATATGGAGACGCATTTGCACCGTCACGCCATTGGAAAACAAGGGACCCTGTTGAAAACAAACCAATTAATCCAAAATTTAAACATAAAACTGAGGCACAATTGAATGTATTAGAAATTGAAAAAGAACAAAAACAATTGGATCAAGAACAACAAAGGAATGAAGACGATGAAGACATGCCCGCTTCGATGGTCAACTACTCTGACGAGGAATCGGATAAATCGGCGGATGAATCGGCGGATGAATCGGCGGATGAATCGGCGGATGAATCACCGGATGAATCACCGGAAGAATCGGCTTCAGACGACATGGCCACTGAACTGTCCACCGATGCCCGGGTAGTTGTCATTGACGGGAAATATTTGGGCGAGACTGGCCGAATTGCCAAAGTGACCAACAAAATGTACCAATTAGAACTGGACAGTGGTGCAACGACTGCGACAGGCAAGATGCCCATGGTCAAACATAAACAAGTGGCGGCCGCTTCCCAACCGGACGAGTTAGACCATGTCGAGGAACTGGATCAAGAGGTTGGAATGACTGCGGAAGAGGCTATTAATAAATTAAAAATCGGAACTCGAGTACAAAAAATAAAAGGGTCCAACAAGGGACTTATGGCCCGCGTGACTCGAGTACCGTCCAGACGTTTGTTGACAGGTATATTTGGAATTGGTACCGATAAGAAACGAAAACAACGGCCAGCGTCGTGGAAAATCGTCTCCAGAAAAAAATAATGTAGAGAATAATTGAAGTATAAATACTGTAGCTAAGATGTAGTAAACATGTCTTTTGCTCATATTCAGGCAGAGTATCTGATATCTCAAATACCTTGGACCAGCGACGATTCTTTTGAAAATGTAGTATTCGAATGGCTCAAGTTGATATCTCAACATCCCTGCAAAAAAAAGCAAGATTTTGAGAAATTATTTGCAACCTTTCGAAACAATCATTTCAACAAATTTTTACACAACAATGCAAATTCTTCCGAGTTTGTCAAACTTGTGTGTGATTCGGCTCCCACTACCAAAAAGGATTACGAAGAATTGTTTTTGAAAATATCAGCTTACAAACGAAACCTGGAACCAATGCCCGGGGGTCATTCGGATGGTGTACCGGTTGCTGTACTGTGGTCTCTTGGTCATCGAGCTTTGAACAAGGTCTGGTACAAGGACGAAGTGGGACACGTTGCCGGCAAATGTTGTCAGTGTTTGACGTCCCGGCGTGTCTCGTTTGTAGTTCGTCAAGAACCAGCATGTCCAGCCACTTCCGTGTGGTTGTGTCCCAGTTGTTCAGCACCTCCAATCAATGAATCTTTTGTGTTACCGCCCCCCAAGCAACATGAACAAATGTTGGCAAACATGCGAGAACTGTACATTTTGTACTTGTCCAGCCAGGAAACGAAATCACCGTTGGATGTTGCTTGGAGTCAGCACTACCGCCAACACGAGCCCGCTTTCCAAGTAATGGTTGCCAATTTGAACAGCAAACTTGCGAGTTACCAACACAATTTGACCGAGGTAGAACACAACTATTTCAATCTTCAGCAGTGGGCGGACAGACAGATGTCAGTAGTGTCAAAGCAGTTGCAGCAAGCGTACAACAATGGCCAGCAGTCATGTCAAGGGTATGATTTACGATATCGGCGGTAATGATATTGTCCGCGATTGCAGCAATAGGTTGCAATGGAAAAAAAAACATTATATAAGGCGGAGTCTGTCAGAGGGAAATGTTATTGATTAGGGATAAAAAAAAAATAAAACATCCTCATTTTCGACAGATGGTTTCTCCTCGTTATGTGTTTCAACCTTCTGAACAAGCTTTGTCCAAACAGGCCATGAAGGAATTGGAAAACAATGCGGAAGAACATTTGAAAGCGAACGAGAAAAAATATGAACAGGAGCATGCAAAACACTTTGAGAAGTTGAAAAGTAAAGAAGCAAAATTAGAAGCAGAAGAAAAAGTAAATATCATTGAGAGGCAAGACACTGTGGTTGGCGTGAATGAGTTAATGACAGAATTAAAAGATATTTTTGACACAATAGAACTGACCACTGACACCCCCAACTCAGATAGGAGCGCCAATAACACGGATATAATCGCGAAAATGAATGCCATTGAAACCAGTGAGTCGCCAATTTCCCGATGGATCATCAATTGCGCCAAGCTTGCCAAATTGGGACGATTGTGTGAAAAAAAAGGAATCAATGGAAAAAGTGCGTGTGAAAAGCAAGACTATAGCGGTATTACTGGCATCACAAAAGATTACTACCCACCGTTATTTGACGGCAATCCGTTAAAAAGGGCCGCCCTCGCCGCCCGTGGTACTAAAGAAAATATGGAAGCGTTTGACGAGGGTGATATGCTCTCGGCCTCGTTTATGTTGATGGTTTGGAATTCTAGTCCGTTGTTAATTGCAGGACAATATAAGCTTCCCATTTTAGGTTCCACAGCAGAAAAAAATGGAACATGGCCCGCCAATAGTTACGAAGAATTTCACCACAAACTCACAACGAAATGGGGTGCCGAGCATTCTGTCCACAATGATGATTATAAATGCGTTCCAGCACATCCGTTTTTATGTTATTATTACCTTTTGGACGGTGAAAATGTGAACGTGCTTGACAGACGTCTCCTTAAATATGTTCGGATGATTACAGAGAACCTTTATCCGGAAGATTTGGAGGATCCGTTTGAGGGAACTGAGGAAAAAGAATTGAAAGACAACGCGTATGTGGGCAATACAAAGGCTACGATAAAAGGCCCTGATTGGACTCAAGGCCTTGATTTCACTGCAAAGTCCAAGGCGGTGTTTATGTTATTCTTAGGGACTGTCATGATACATTCGTACGAACTTCCGTCATTGACCATTGACTGGTCAGAATCCGAAGAAAACAGATGCTTGGCTGTTTATGAATGGGTTTGCAAGAGACAGGATTCTCATTTGAAAAGTATGTTCAGCAAAGAGACCATTCACTGGTCATTTTCCGAATGGGGTGCTTCTGGCGGCTTTATGCCAAGTTTGTTGGGCCATACGGCCCAGTCAATGGAGCATTTGAACATACGTTTGATTGGCAAAAATAGGAAACCGGTGTGTAGTGCATGTCCCAAAGACTCTATGGCGTATTACGGTGCCAACTGGTATGCGGTCAATAATAAGCGCGACCTTACGAAGAAAAATTATTCTGGCATTTGTACTCAATACATTGACCAAATTGCTGATATTTTGGAATTGACAGAGGAAGAAAAGAATAATCCATGGTGGTTGAATTGGGTGGGTACGTGGCAGCAAGCTCAGCGACGGGTGGATGCCTACAAAAAGAAACAGCAAGAAATGTATGACAACGCTGATCCTCGCTATAGTTTTGTGGAATATTATATGAATTTGATGATTTTGCAAGTGGACCTATGGGTCAAAAAATTGTTCAACGTGTGCAATGTGAAAGTGGACGACTCTGGCGATGAAGAACAGGAATTGTCAGAAGAAGAGAAAAAACAATGGGCATGGGTTGATATTGCCAAAGCAGGTGGAGTTGCCGCTGGCGCAGCTACTGGCGCAGCCGCTGGGACATTTTTTGGCGGTCCAGTAGGCACGGCAATTGGCGCGGCTGCAGGAGGATTAGGGGCCGCTTTTGCGACATATGGTGCCTCAAAAGTGTTTGCAACTATGGGGGAAATGATTCGCGTTGGAGGTGTATTACTTTACAAGGTCATTGGCCTTGTTTTGAGGTCTCCAATGGTACAAGAAGCTTTATTGAGCCTTGCCATTCAATACAAAGAAAAAATATGCATAAAGACAGCTGCAAAAAGCCGTAATTTTTCAGTGGTGAAAACTGGAAAAGACGGCAATCTTACAAAAATGAACGACCTGGGCCAATGGTATTCTATTGGTGAAGAAGAACAACAAACAATTGAGGAGGACGAAACAAAAAGAGCTGCAGAAAAAGCAAAACGCAAATTTCAGCAATTTTTTGCTGTCTTACAAGAAATGTGCGGCGGAGAAGGCGATAGTTTTCTGATGACTGCTCTTGGCGGCACTGCTTTATATATAAATGGGGCATTCCAGGGCATTACGAGGCTTTTATTAAAAGTCCCCGGACTCGGACACATGATGGATACCATAGGATTGGACGAGGAAAAGTTACAGGGTATTATCATTGTGGGATTGACACAAACGGGCACCAAAAATTTTAATGCGATGGTCAAAGCGAATTCAACATTTGCCCGTCTCCAAAAACTATACCACGTCCTTATGGAAAGCAATAAAAGTTGCTTAACAGACGGCAAATTAGTCGTTAAAGACGGCGGACTCTTAGGAGATGGAAAGCAATACGTCACGTATGCTTGGGAAACCATGAACTTTAATATGCCCTACTATGCACTCATGATTTTGAACGAATTGGCTTCTACAAAACAATTGGTCAAAAAGGAAGGTAGTGACCCACCGGAATTCGAATGGAAAGATAAAGATGCGGTCTTTCCCTGGTCTCCCAATTTTGAAACAGAAAAAAATAAAGTTATTCAGAATTTTATCGCTTCACAGACGGTGCCCGGTGGCGAAGCGGCGTTTAATAAAAAACAAAAAGACAAAGGGAAAGAAGAAGCATATTTAAAGAACCGTCAAACTATGATGGAAAAATTAGACTTGGAAATGAAGTTGTTTGACGTTCAACAGGCTACTTCGGCGCTTGAAAACGCAAAAAAGAATGGATTCGGAGGTGCCGCTGGAACATCTGCCATAAATAGCCAACTGGACGGTTCTGTGGACGAAAAAACAAAAAAACTGAAGCGCGCATACAATAATCTTAAAAGTAAGGTTGAAAAATTTACCGACAAACGGCTCGCCGAAGACCGTCTCAATAATTTATATTGGTGGGGAGCTGCTCTCACAATCGCGGGCGGCATTGGACTTGCCGTTGCTACGGGCGGTGCTTCTGTGGCTATACAAGCCGGGATGGGCATGGCATCGTCGGCTGTGGCATCGGTAGGTGCTGCCGGTTCAGCGTCGGCTACTTTCGCCGCGGCTAATGCGGGCGGTATTGTGGCAGGTGTCAGCGGAGTGAAGACACTTATAGATGCAAATGTCAGTAAAGGGGATCAAAAAGTTATAATGGTAGGTGCTGCGACATTAATGTACAGGGGCGTGGCTTCAGCAGCTGAAACATTAGGTCACTGGAACGACGATCAGAAGATATTTGTGCTCGCCTCATTGTTTCAACATCAGTATGCTTGGGGGGAAATTTTCCGTGCAGAATTGGAAAGGGCTATTGATAAAATCAAGTCTAATGCATCCGGCCCACCTACAAACGACGGCGACACGACACGTATGCATTTGTATCAATGTATTGAATTTAGAAAGATAATCGGCAGAAACGAATCACTAACCATCAAATGGGCAGACCCTGGAAATCTTGGATATTTAGATATTGACGAAAGTTTAAAATGGTTTGGTGCATATGGGCCACCAGTGGTATAAATCCAAGAGAAAAAATTCGTTAATTTGTTTTTGTATTTTTGTTTAATTGGTGTAAAATCTGCTCTACGATTTGGCAGGTACTAATCGCAGCATAAACAATGGAATGAGGTCAAAGGCATGGCACACCAACATCAGTTTCCATAAATTACTAAAATTTGTGGACGAGACCCCAAACATGGTTGTCAGCAATGAGCCCCATTCTGACGACACTACTCCTCCAATGTTGGTGATGGACATCAGTAACGCGTACAAAGTACCTTCCACCCCCACTGGGCATATTCTTGCCCCTAGTACTACCATTGGCATTGTCACAAATTGACCGACCAGTGTAATCACAATTCGTTCAATGAGTGCAAAGATAAAATCTGGTATCCCCATGGTACGATTTGTGTGCAGTACCAACAGTAGCAGAGTGTTTTCTAATACAAACGACATTGCGATGGCTACTCCAAAAATTTTCCGAAACGAGATGTCCCTCAACCAACGCTTGTAAATAAATGTTCCAACAATGGCCACTACATGTCCCAATACATCCAAAGTACCAAACTCGTCCGGTGTGAATTTCAGTTCACGCTCGTAAAAAAAAGTCATGACACTGCCATAACCGGGTGTGACACAGATTAGAAACAGAAACAGAGCAGGACGGTAAATGTTGGCAGTACGGATGGTGGTCGACAATTTGCCAATGGTTGTCCGCCAGTCAGCCTGTTGGTAATCCCCTTCTTCAACAAACGATGCCAAAATCGCAATGCAGATTGGTATCATCGAATTGAGATGAAATACTTTGACATATCCCATCGTATCATAGGCGACGGCACCGCCTATTGAGGCGACAAGACCTCCCGCAAACCGCAACATCCAAGAGTACGACTGCACCACACCTTTGTCTGATTCTGTTTCAGACCTTGCGATTTCCACCAACAGCGAATCTGCCATGACGTCTGCCACACACAACCCAGCAGAAGAGACAGTCATGACCAACGTCACTACAAATTCGTCGTGTGGGCAAAAGGGTAACAGTATCCACATGAACGCCGATAAGAAGGCGCCCAGTATCATGTATGGTCGGCGGCGGTATCCAAATATGGGATAGGAATCAGAGATAAACCCATACACTGGTTTGAGGCACCACGGTATACTTACGATACCAAATATAGCTGCCATCTGAGATGGTGTCACCCACTCCATCATCCAGTACCGCATAGCTATGGAGGGAAATTGAAAACAAAAGCCTAATAAAAAGTAAAAAAAAAGTAATTTCTTGTGTTTCATATTTTGTTGGCAGATACGTTGTTCAAATAGGTTTGTGTGTCAAACTTGTGGATTTGTCTATTTCTTCCAGTGTCCATGCACATTCACCAGTGCCAAGATGTTTCCAATAGATTGTGCCAGTTTGTTGGCATTCGACTTTGACAATATTATTGTCGATAGCAGTAACAGGTGTTTTAATATGTTGAATGTAGTCTGACATTTTGTGAGCAACCTGGGAACATCGGCCTTTTATACATTTAAAAACCTGTTGGTCGGATAATTTCCTGGCAGTAGATGTCTTTGGTTGGCATATCGGGGAAAGTCATAAAAATAATTTTTTTGAGCCAATTTACGCAAGCAGCGCCCGATTTTGTCAAACGGACATCAAAAGTGAGGTCGGTCGGAGAAGTTCGTACGACGTAAGTACCGTTGTTAAGCATGCCCTGAACAATTTCTACCATGGCACGCTCACCATTTTCCAGAGCGACAACAACATCCGAATGCGAATATTTCAGTTCTTGTTCGTCGCCAATTGTGTAAACCCGACGAAATTCACAAGGTTCCAGTTTGAGTAACTCGACGCTGTCTTGCAAAAACAAAATTGACATGTCAGCCTTGTTAGCCCCAAACTGTTTATATATGCTCAACGCTTAATTGGCGCGCGCGTCAGAAACCTCGTTAATTTTGGCAAACATGTCCAACATTGCGTTGTGAATAATATGTTGGACTTGTGGTGTTTTGAAATTTGGAGTCTGGCGGCTCAGATATTGTTGAACGTATTCTGTGTAAAGCAGGTCGGATTCGAGGACACAAGTATCCGAGTTGCCGGGGCCACTGTAGTTAAAATTGTGGGACATATTTTTAAAAAAAAGAAGACAGTTTTATAGTTAGGTTTTATGAATGGTCAACGACCCTTTCCCAGCGAAGCGGAAGAGGCCGGCGGCTTTAACTACTTTCCGGCGCAATCTTTTTTTCAGCGCGGTGTATCCGGCACCGAGAATTGTCCCAAATCAAACAAAAACATCGATGGCACTGTCAACACCGACCGACTCGCGCCGTCGCCGCCTTACACATCTAATAATTGAAATAAGTATTGCAAGAAAAAGAATCAAAGCCACTAGAGAGAGTGCGATAATAAACGAATCCGGGAAAGGAGTCTCCATGCTGTTCATTGACACACATCATTTTTGTATTCTCCATAATATATTCTCCATATAAGTGTTAACCCCTTTCTAAGCTGTACCCCGACGACTCAACCGTAATAGCTTCTCATTTCGGAGTACGACATTCTACCACCATCTCCTGGCCGTACAAACATTTGTAGGACAGCCTTATCCATGCCCCCTTCTGCCATGAGTTTCATTATTTTCCGATTGTTCCCATCTGGTTTCAACGGTATTTTCGTTTTCTGTTCAGATTCCTGTTCAGATTCCTGTTCAGATTCCTGTTCAGATTCCTGTTCAGATTCCTGTTCAGATTCCTGTTCAGATTCCTGTTCAGATTCCTGTTCAGATTCCTGTTCAGATTCCTGTTCAGATTTCTGTTCAGAGTCCATGTCGGCAAGGTGCAACTAGCTTCATCGGCATGGTCTTCAATACACATGTGTCATAAATAGGTCAATCTGTCCACTCCGACCACCTGACAGCCATGTTCAGCCAAGATGCACCCCTTTCTAAAAATACGAAAACAAGTATAAAAGTGTTTTATTTTTTCCATCAATGACAAAAGCACCCAAGAAAGATTACGCGTATCGTTCCACATGGAAACACAAGTTTTCACGTGCACGCAACCTGGCACAGCGTGGCGGACTGACCAAGAAAGAAATGATGAAAAAATACGGCCGTTTTCCCAAAAAAAATGAATGGTGGACTCCAGACAGTTGTTATAAATCGTGGAAAGAGAAGTGGATTGCTGCCAACCCGGTCCCGTTAATATGATATCCATTAATTAGTTGTTATTCCTTTATTATCTCATCAGCAATATGTTCACTGGGTCGGTTTAAACAGCTTCATGAAGGCCCAAATCTATTTCTTCTTCTTCTTCGGAATCTTCCAAAGTAAACCTCGGATCAACGTTGTGTTCGTTGTTTTCGCCTGTCAGTTCGACTTCTTCTTCTTCCTCGCTGGACTCCACTGGATTGTACGACTTTTTTTTCTTGGAAATCCATATGCAACAGGTTAACACTGCTGCAAATGTGACAACCGTCAATGCTACATAAACCATAGCTCCTGATTCTTTCCAAGTGTCTGACATTTGCATTTGTCAAAAAGACTATATACATTGTTTTGCCACTGCTATAAAATCCAAATGAACACTGGTTTGCTAAAAGGTCGGGCAACTATTGTCCTTGTGCTGGTGGTGTACTTTAATTTAGTAATGTCCAATGTGGTGTCATTGCGTCAGCATTGGTATGTCCAAACATTTCGCAATGGCACTGAATTTGAACCTTTGTATGATACAATGTTTATGGACTGGGTGGGGTATACTGGTGTCTCAATCCCGACGATGTTGACATTGCGAGATATGGTCGACGTTTGCACCTGGTCTTGGGTGTTGATAACCATCATTCTCTGGGGTGCCTGCTCTATGAAGCCGGTCCTAGCTGCTCGAGCACTGTCGGCACAAATACTATTTATTCCAATGTTTACATTGGCTCAGTTGTTGACAATAGTACCGGACGCCACTCCAAATTGTTTAGCATTGTTCAACATTCCCAAGGACGACAACATTGGTTGGATATTTTGGAGATACCCCTTGCGTTCTTGTGGCAACATGCTGTGGTCGTCGGACATTGCTCAATTAGTTGTGTTCACCTCCATTGCCTACGACATGGTTCCAATACATCGTCCCCGACTTCAAAGTATTGCATGGGTTATGGGACAATGTTGGATATTGGTGACGATGTGCTTTGTATTCAGTGCAAAATATCAGTACAGCACCGATGTGATTTCGACAGTCATTGTAGTCAAATTGGCCATGTCGCACCCATTGTTGGATAGATTTGGACTTTATTTTTTTGTTCGTGGTGGGGAGTATTTTGACAGAGTGCCCCACAACAGAATGGTACCAGTGACTATTTAAGCCTGGACCGACAAAGAAATGTCCAACCCAGTTGCAAACATGCAACAACTGGTCTCGCACTGGAGCACTCTCATGCCACCCGGTCGCAAGTCCAAAAAAAGAGGCAGGGAAAATGTGGACAATCACCGAGCTATCAAATTGAAAACTCAAGACACTTTACATGCAGCCGCAACTGCTGTGCCACCACTCGAAATTCCAACAAACAACGCAGCCTTTTCCAGCACAGTGCCTGGAAAGTAGGTACAAAACAACGTCTTTGTGTTTTATTTTCTTTGTGACACACAAATATTGGTATTTGAGCCTGGTTCACCGACCATATAGTTGCATACACACACTTGATATGATTGACCCGCCTTATTGCAGAAGATTTCAGACCAAAAGAGTGCACAATATCTTGTACAAAGGTGACGAAGCGGTGCTCCCGAAAACGGAAAAATGCTCGATTGCAGGAAACAGTACATAACTTGTTCAACGTCCACGGCGACCAGACAGTTAATGGTTCGTTCAATTGTTTGGACCATAGGTAACCAGGCCGTTGACTGATTGTAATCAACTTACAATATTGCCGCAAACATACTTTGCGAAGTTCAGCCACGCTGTTCAATACATAACTTTGTACAATTAGAGTCCATTCCGAGGGGGTAATTTGAAAATATCGATGACAAATGGACCAGTAGTAGCGGTCACGTAATTTACAGAACCGACTAATATGTGCAAGCACATCTAAGTTCAAAACAGCCATTATTTGGAATCGATGTAACAATGATGTATACTCGTTCACATATACTGTATATATATTGTATTTGTTCAGAGGAAAGACCCATCCACTCTGCCGCCCTCTTCCATCGCCGTAAAATAAACATATTTAGTGAATATGTGTATTTTCATTTGACATTGTATATAAGTTGACACATCAAACAACAATAATGGAATATTATTCTGATGCTTCAATGAGTGAAAGTGACACAGAGGAGGAGGAAGAAGAGCCCCTGTATTGCCAGCGTGAATTGGATTACTGGCAAATTGAAAAACTGTTGGACAGTCGTGGGCCACCACCAGTCATTGAATATGCAGCCAATCTTGGGGTGGTCAACCTGCGTGAATGTGTCATTGAAATGTCCAAAATCAGGATAGAACAAGTAGTAGATGACAAAACAGTACACAGCTGGAATTATTTCTGGCAAAATAAAGAAATCTCAGACACTTTTCTGTTTTCTACAAATGATTGGAATGCTATTGGTGAATTTTGTTTTCAACTGTGTATGTGTTGTGAGGCAAATCCATCCCAAGAACAAGTGCGCTCATGTATGATAGATATTTTAAAGTACGGTAAATTTAAAGTACACTAATTTTCCAACTAATTTGTATAACAAAATTTGACACTATATATGTATGCTGTGTGATTCAAACAATGTATCACACTTTTGCACCTTCAGAAATGACCAAGGCCGATGCCATTGCAAATGTACAAAAGGGAACAGTTGTGAGAAATAATGCTGGGGAGGAAGCCATTGTTTCTGTTGCGCCAGACCCAACTAAATCATCTGGACGTTTTGGTGTGGACGGCAACACCAAAAGAACCCAACAACCAGGCTCGTGGACCATTGTAAAACAACCCAAAACAAGTGGTCAATACAGTTTGAAACAAAAAATAAAAGGTTCGCCCCGAATCACGACAGCCCCCAAACAACAACCAACTGCAGATTTGCAACAAACTTCTTCTCTTTCTTCAAAACACCAAAATGAATTGGATGCACTGCTGGAACGACAACACAATGAAATGAATCAATTAAAAAAACAACTGCAATTGCAAGAGACAAAAGAAATACAAAAAATGGAACAAAAACACTTGAAAGAAATTGAAAAATTAAAAACGGAACAAAGGCAACAAGCAACCCAACAGGCACGTTCACAACTTCAACTCCGACATGCGGAAGAACTGCAACAGATGCAAGAAACACAGCACCAAGAAATTGAAAATTTGAAAAAAAAACAGAAACAAGATTTGCAACAATTTGATGACAATGCTGCTGATCAGTAGCAAGACTGCGGGACAGTGGGAAAAAAAAAAACAACATTTCATCATATGTGCCAAACAACTACCCGATATCAAAATCCCAAAGGTTTGTATCACATGTGGCAAGCTTTTAGTGTTAGAGAAAGTGTTCTCACCTTTGTGGTACAGTACTTGACAGTTCGAGAAATGGTGAAATGTAGACAAATATCAAGACTGTCCAATGGTGACATCCATGGCTGGCGGAACAAGGCTCTACAGATAAAACATGTGGTAGCTTGTGATAAATGTCCGGCTTTACGTCATGTGAAAAATACAGAACATTGTCCATTGTGTGAATCTACTACATGTGTTGAACATCTGGAAAAATGTACCAACTGTGGTGACATTTATTGTAGTTTTTGTGTGGGTTTTTGTTGTTTAGAAATACAGTAGTACAGATATATGTTACTATGTTGAAAACCCGTTTATATAATTGTCTAATAGTTGTCTCTCTTCGGTTGTTAATGTTGAAAAATCGATGCAATCAATATGTCCCCCCAAATGTTGCAGTGCACTGAACAATGCATGTGCCATTACTGACCATCCTTGACCATATTGTTCAATGTGACCCACAAGATTATCAGCAAGCACTTCCGATACAATCCGAGCAGCTGATTCGACTGGCATACATTCATAATTCAGCACTGTTTCTGTGGCCCAACCAGAAACAGATGGAGAACAAATGACAATTTCATGACTGTTTGACATCATAATTGGTGATTTTTTGTACAGACGCATTTGAGCCTTGACTGCCTCAGCTCTGCCCTCGTAAGAGACCGGCTCGACCCGCCAACACGAAGACGGTTGGCATTCGTACCGATTCCATGCATCGTTGTCAAGAGTAATGTGGAATGCCCGTCCTTGTTTGTAGAAAGGCACTAGTGGGGCCCACATTTGATGAACCAACACAGCATTAACCATGGTGTCCACATCGCTTTCACCAGTTGTGGACAGCCACTGGTCAGTCTTGTACACAAAACTTTCAAATGTGTCAGTGTCGATGAGACCAACCAGTCCTGGATGCGTTTGGAGAAAATGCAAAGAATCCAATTTCCAACATCCATTGTCACTCGCAATGGTGCATTTCATTCCTCTGTCAAATAAAAAACGTTCGATGACTGGATATGTCCAATACCCGGCAGAATTGCCAAAGTTGGACACGGATTGGTGTGATTCCTGAGCCAATACTGCGGCCACGTTGTGTAAACTGGCCTCAGATATTGGATACAGTAGATGTTCTAAACAGCGAAGGCATTGTTTACCATCATCTGTATTAAAATCAGACATTTATGCTTTTTTTTTGTGTAGTCATTCTATTTATATAGTAACGTTTAACCTTAATAGTCCAAGTCATCTTCGTCCGTGTCCTCGTCAGACGGTTTCCACTCGTCATCCTCCTCGTCCTCTGTGACTCCGTCCGAAAAAACATGAAGCCAATCTTCTTTATGCCAATCGTTTTTTGTGGCAGTAGTTGATAGTTTGGACCATTGTGGTGGGTCCATTCCCAACAGGATGACCTCACACCAAGCATGTGTAATTACTCTCTCAACCTCTGTTTGTGCAATCGACTGGACAATTGGTGTTTGTGTCGAACCGTCCAGCCACACGACGTCACAAGTTTTCAACTGTTTGTTCACGCGTTGTAACCCAATCATCCACAATTCTGTAATGTTGTGAAGAACTTTTGTTTTGTATTGTATTTCTACCCTGTCTGGATATAAAAATGCGACCACTTGCTTGACTCCAATAGTTCCAGAAATTTCCATTCTATGATAATCCCCATCGTATAAATATTATTTTTTGCAGTTTTGACATTGGATTTTCATACTGACCGAATCAATTGATATATAAATAGATTCATCCAATCGTCCAATCCAATGTTCATTGCACAGTTCTTTGGATTATTTTTATTGACAACTGCATCGGTGTCATCTTCCATCAGTATGAATTTTCAAAAATTAGCTCAGCATCAGACCAATTATTTAGACCCTCGGCTTCGGCAACAACAACGGCATTCACCATTAACATCATCAGTGTTTGGACGGCCTCTGTTTGTTATTGCACTCGTGTTGTCTGCAGCTGCTTCTGTCTGTGATTTCATTGCACTGGCGTGGCTTCCTACAGCAGTCATCGGTATATTTGGGTCGCTGTCAATTATTATCAACCTTTGTGTCACACAAATTGTTTTATTTGAAAAACCATCCAAAGAAGAATACATTGCAATTGCTTATGTAGTCATCGGGTGTTTATTGGCCATCTCAACCACATCGGAGAATAAATCTACACTGACACCACCGCAGATGTTAGAAAGACCGACCTCTTGCATTTTTATAGCTACGAATTGGATGTTGTTCATACTGTGTTCTGCTGTGTTAGAAAACGTCACACTTTCACCATGGCTAAATCAAATTGGATATCCTTTCATTGGAGGAGCTATCGGGGCTCAAAATGTCTGCATGGGCAAATACATTGCGTATACAGTCACCAGTGCCCACGAACTGGGACACCTTACTGTAAGACCAGATGTACTGGTGTCTGTAGTAGGATTGTGCATTGGTTCAGTGGTGTTGCATATTGTTTGGCTGAACAAGGGGTTAGAGAAACATGAAGCATACTATTGTATTATTGTCTATCAAACAGCATGGTTTGTATTTACAACTCTCTCCGGAATTGTGGTCTACGATAACATGGCAAAAATTACACTTGTTTCTTGGATGTTTTTTACAGTGGGTATTGGCTCAGCAATATATGGGGTCTGGAACATCTCTCTCCTCAATTCTAATAAACTTAAACAAATCGAAGGTTAATGTCTTTCATATTACGACCACAGTCCGCCATGGAATTATGCTGAATAAGATTGTACAGCTCGTTTGGATGCATTGAATCGGAAACGTTCTCGTCCAAAATTTCGCCATATTTCAAAGCACCGATGACAATTTCAGAACAATACCATCGCGAAGACATGCCCAACCAATTGTACGCAGTTGGACTCGGTCGAATGGGCGACCAATATAAGAAATAACCCAAATGATTGAAACCCTCACCTTTATGCTCCTGACAGAAATCCATCATCATATTATATTGACCCTTTGAACACTCCATCGACCTGAAAAACCACTCCTTACGAGAAAAACGTTTGGATTCCAAATGTACTTGGCCCGAATAAACAATACTACATGCTAATCCAGAAATAGTATCTGTGCCAGAAGGGGAACCGGGAGGACAAAACAGTAGTTCAGAATGAATAAAAGGTGCAGAACCGTCGGCGTTGGACGCAAGAGAGGCCGCAGCGCGGTTAAGCCAGGACGATTGTAAAATGTCAGAATCACTTCGAACAAAACACAACATAATTTTATGAGTCATTTATTTTTTTTATAGTTGAATTTGTCTACTTTTATATGTCAATTTTACAATATTACCATCGTTAGTCCGAATCACTCGTTGCAAAGCCAGCAGATGAAGATTCTGCAAACACCAATTTTTCATCACCAGACGAGGTTGCAAAATCCAAACCAGAGGAACCAGAGGAACCAGAGGAACCAGAGGAACCAGAGGAGGTGGCAAACACTAGATTATCATCATCAGACGATTCTGTTGCAAACATTAACTTGTCATCATCTGTCGCCATTTCTAATCCCAAAGACTTAATTGTACCAGTTAACAAATATTCATCCGACGATTCTGTGGCAAAATTGAGTTCATCATCAGATTCTGCCCAATCATCCGATAAATTCATTAACATTTCTGACAACTCTCCAGAAGGAACTGTTGGTACACTCTTATGATTCAATATCTCCGAAAATGTTCGTGGCGATTTCTGTCTACCATCGTCCTTGGTTTCGCCACGGTTTCCCGTTTCCGCTACCACTTGTTCGTGTTTGACCATGGGCAGTTTGCCCGATGCGGTCGTTGCACCACTGTCCAGTTCTAATTGGTACATCTTGTTGGTCACTTTGGCAATTCGGCCAGTCTCGCCCAAATATTTTCCGCCAACAACAACTACGCGGGCATCAATGGACAGGTCGTCCTCCTCCGAATCTTCCTCCGAATCTTCCTCCGAAGCCGCCTCCGAATCTTCCGCTGAATCTTCCTCCGAATCTTCCTCCGAATCTTCCTCCGAATCTGCCTCCGAAACTGCCTCCGAAACATTGCCCGGTTGGGAAGCGGTCGCCACTTGTTCGTGTTTGACCATGGGCAGTTTGCCCGATGCGGTCGTTGCACCACTGTCCAGTTCTAATTGGTACATCTTGTTGGTCACTTTGGCAATTCGACCAGTCTCGCCCAAATATTTTCCGTCAACGACAACTACGCGGGCATCAATGGACAGGTCGTCCTCCTCCGAATCTTCCTCCGAAGCCGCCTCCGAATCTTCCTCCGAATCTGCCTCCGAATCTTCCGTCGAAACGTTGCCCGGTTGGGAAGCGGCCGCCACTTGTTCGTGTTTGACCATGGGCAGCCTGCCCGATGCGGTCGTTGCACCGCTGTCCAGTTCTAATTGGTACATCTTGTTGGTCACTTTGACAATTCTGCCAGTCTCGCCCAAATATTTTCCGTCAACAACAACTACACGGGCACCGGTGGACAGTTCGGTGACCATATCGTCAGAGTCCGTGTCGTTTTCCGCTGAATCTTCCGCCGACTCTTCCGCCGAATCTTCCGCTGAATCTTCCTCCGAATCTTCTGTCGAAACGTTGCCCGGTTGGGAAGCGGCCGCCACTTGTTCGTGTTTGACCATGGGCAGTCTGCCCGATGCGGTCGTTGCACCGCTGTCCAGTTCTAATTGGTACATCTTGTTGGTCACTTTGACAATTCTGCCAGTCTCGCCTACGTATTTTCCGTCAACAACAACTACGCGGTCATCAATGGACAGTTCGGTGACCGAGTCGTTTTCTGTTGTTTCGCCTTCTGTGTCCGAACCCGATGATTCGGATGATTCGGAGTCGGATGAACCCGAATCATCGGAATTCAAATCATCAAACAGTTTCAATTTGATTTCGTGCCCACTGTTTATTTTTTTCAATTTGCGCCTGAGAGCAGCTGGGTTCAAATGAATAGTTGGTTCACAAAACTCAACCATTTTGATATATTTGGTATCTATTGGTGAAATATATCTAGTGGTAGTCAACTTGTGTCTGCACAAATCAATAATGTTTGGAACCCCCATGTCCATGTAGCTTGGTAAGCGACTTACTCTGTCCTGAAAGATGCGCATACTGAACCCGTTTGACATTGACCGAGGGTGGGAGGTTGGAGTAGTCAGTCTCAAAATCCGCCAAGCCACACCAAAACACCGATGATGAAATTCAATATCGTGTTTGTTAAATCTGTATTGCTTTCGTTTAGCGGTAAACGATTGACGCTTGATAACAGTTTTAATATTGATAATGTTGGAGACAATGTCTTTGTAACAAAGTCGTACTAAATCTGCACAGGGGTTGGATGTATTTTTGGCTGAAATTGAAACCCATGGTTGGCCCCGAGATTTGAGTTCCCATCGGTAGTCCCGCGATTGTCTTTGTGATACAGTGTTTTTGGGTCGAATAATCCCGTTTCGATACATGATGGACAATTGTTGTACACGCTTGACTCTATCCATTTGTGCAATGGGTTGGTTGCGTTGTACAGTGGCCAGTATATTTTGCATGGCTCTTATATTCAATTGTGTTTTATAAGCAATGTCAATGCCTTTGACAAACCTGTCCAAGAGAGGATGGTTGTCTACTTTGGGTTTTCTGCCCAAATAATCAGCAATTCTTTCTTCATTGGCAATTTTGGTCTGTAATTTTAGAGCCAGTGCCGCTCTTTCTTGGCGTAGTTTGTTGTCCAGGGTTGGTGCTGGAATTCTGATTTGTATGGTTTCCATAAATCCTATCAAAATACAGAGGTGGTATATATAGGGTCGAATGGTTGCTTTACTGGATGACATTTTTTCAGTGCAAGCAACGGCGTCGAAAATTGTACATGGATGAAAAACCTCGTAAATGTCTTAATTTTTTGAAATATGGAATTGGTGGTTTTGGAATATGTGCTCTATTGTTGTGGATATTGCGGGATACGACACCAGTCATGTTTATAGAGCCAAGTGTATCTGACATGCACTTGGCTCCGGGCGACATTGTTGGTGGTGGCAAAATAAGCGATGTGTATTGGCGTGTTTCTGTCCGACATGTCTCTTCTCTGTTGTCTGAAGTGTGTCAGCACCATAAATATACAGTATTGACTCACAAGAATATCTTGATGGACGGTGCGAGAATGAAGGAATCTTACATTTATTTATGTGTTGAAAATCGACCAGTGGTAAATGCCCGAGCAGTGGTGTCCAAATCCGCAACTAAAACGGTGCGCTGTGTCGAAACCTATGCAAATGTGACCAAAACACTTGTACGCAAGTATCCTTTTTCATTAAAGTATGTCTGTGCTGAAACGTTTGTCTCCAAAACTCAAATCATTCGTGAACCAATGCAAGCATGTGCTTGGCTTCATGCCATTGATATTGTAGAATCTGTTTGGGATTGAACTATAAAAGGATATCTTTTTTTATATAAATGCAAAACAAAGTATTGTTGAACAGGTCTGACATTTCGTTTGCAACTCAGTTTCTTCGTAAATCACCGACCATTTATACTTGTCGTAATGTTTTGCAGCAACATTTGTTTGCGAATGGTATTGTGTTTAACCACCGGCGTGGGCGAGTGCGGTCGGATCAACATATGCAGGAAATAATGACGGACTATTGGTTGCCCTTTTGTAAAGAGTTGTTGGACATTATTTTGGCCCAGGGCATTGCTGTTTGTCGGTTGGTGACAATGGAGGACGGGTTTAAAATCCCAGTAGTACTTGCTGCCAACACTTGCAATATTTATATGGAGTATAATTTGGGAATTCGTGACTATGTGGTCCTGGACGACCATCAAAATGAAATCCCAGACACATTGGTTTTAGATATCTTTGGGTTTTCACCAACCATAGATGGGCGGCTCTGTTCTATTGTTGCAAATCTAATCCCAACAGTCAAATACATGAATTCATTGATGGGGACTTCTCTGGCAATGGAAAAAAAAAGAGCGAGCCCGACACTGATGACCGAAGCGGTTGACACTAAATCGGACAATGTTGAAGGGGTACAATACGACTACTACGCAGATGGTGACATGCAAGACGAGTCGGAACGCAATAAATTTAATCGCAATCGTTCCAATGTCTCACAATTGGCACATCAACAACAATTGTACGACCAATATTTTGCCGGAAATGGCGAGGTGTCTACTGGTGGCACTGTCTTGGACAACGTGGTGGCATTGCCACTGGGTCAACGTATTGTCAACATCCCGACACAAACAGGTCGGGGAGATTTGGTGGCGCAATTGAAAATGCAAGAAGACATTATTTGTGGCACAATGGGAGTACCACGTTCATTGTTTATGTCCGACACCCCCCACAAATCAGACGCGGAAGGGATACACCATACTTTTCAAAAGACAATTATGTCTTGGAAAACAATGATACAAACAGCTTGCGAACAGATTTACAATATTATTTATGCAGAAAACATCAAAAGTCAAATGTTAAAGGCAATTGGAACCAAGAAAAAAAGGAAACGAGATAGTAGTATGTCTGAAATGTATGCATTGAAAAAAAAACTACAAGTACAAATTGTTTTTCCAGTCTCCCCCTTTCTCAGCATTGACGGATTGCATCAACATTGGGAACGTGGAATACTACCGTGGGAAACATATTTGCAACATGCTTGTGCAGTGTCTGGCCTGCCCTACCACCCTATGCCAGAACCAGTTGTCGGACAAGGAAAAGACGGGTCAATCGAGCAGTCAAACACTGAGGAAGACTTGACAGAAGATGATTGAGGAAGACTTGACAGAAGAGCCTGCAGAAAAAAATAAATAGCTAATTCTTTATTCGTGATACATTTTATCGTATTGTGTCATTATTTTATAATCAATGTGTGATAAATAGTGTTGTGTACCCTTTTGTACAATGGCAACATAGAAAGCTCCGTGACGTGGCACTTTGGCTGATGATTCGGCACTGACTCTTATTTCCGCAATTTTGTTGCCTGTTGCATCTGCTTTCGTTTTCAATAGTTTTTGCAATGTTTCTGAAGAAAGTGCCATACATGTAGTATTCGAATGAGTACCAGGCCTGTTAAAATTGACCCGCAATGTCAAATCTGCTGGTTTCATTGTTTCTATAATATTTTCAATGGACATAGCTGTCCCATACATCTCGGTTGTTTGATACAATGTAGTACCGGTACTTTGGACTTCTCGCGTTTCATTCATTTCAAAAATATCTTTACCGTTAGAACGCAACTGGTTGAGAATACGAGCCTGTTCAGATACCCGATTTGCCTCGTAATCATTTGCACCGACGGGACGGACAGTAGCTTCCAATACAATATGGTGAGTGGTTGTCGGAACAAACGAGTGACCTCCTTCTGCTGCGGCGGGGGTAGACGAGCGGAAAGCAAGGCGTGACATTTTAAAATTGCTCTGTAACTTTATATAGTGTTTTTTTTCTAAAACTGTAAACCGCCACGCGAGTGTAAACCGCCACGCGTTGGGGGATTGTTGAACTCTCTTTTAATTATTTGCTCCCAACGTTTCGGCCCTATATTACTTTTGCAGAGATAAGCCACAAATGTGCAACAGGAAAACAAAATAAACGAACCAGATGACATTCCAAGTTTTGTTAACTCATTATCTTGCATACGCCAGATAACCACCAGATATATCCCAACAAACGATAATAGCAGAAAGAAACGCGCCCATTGACCAACATTCTCAGGCCCACAACAGGATTTGGACAGGCGGGGTGACCGTTTCATGTAAATTTCTTCCAAGACTATGATTATGATGTGCCAAGAAATCATTGACAAAAAAATAGTACGCCATTCACTGTCATCATTGTCGTCGGACAAATCATACAACATCACTGACAAATAAAACCAAAACAGTCCCAAAAATACATCGTGGATAATCCAAACTGAAATAGTTTTTCGGTACTGGATTATAATGTCATCGTCCGACACTGCTGCGCATTGCATCAGGCTGACTACCATCGGTATGCACGACACAACCCACACAATCGTCACCAACACCCAAGAACCGGAGACAACGTAGTAATGGCCAGTAGCGAAATCTTTACGACAGTACCAAGATATCACAATGGCTGCACATGCCAACATCCCGGCAAGTGCACGAAGTGCAACAGTGGTGCGTAATACATACTGGGGGTATTTGAAATGTTCTGACAAAGAACAGCATTCAGTTGGCTTCATTTTTTTGTACGCACTGTTTAAAAAGACATCGGAGATGTTGCTCTGCATATCATGAATGGTAAGACTCAACACGAACAAAAACATTGAGACAAACCACCAATAGGGCAATACATTGTACCAAGTCGCACCAGCAAAGAAAAAAGCAACCGACACAACTGACAGCATTACTATCTAAATTTGATTATTTAAATACAGCATAAAACTTTGTCATGCCATCATTAAACAATATCACCGTGCATGCCCAGCCACTGGTAGAGCCTCCGCCATCAGACTGGTTTCACACTGTTGAAGTAGATACATGGCTCAAAGACCGAAAATTGCCAACAAACTCAGTGCCTGCCATGTTAAAGTACATCAATCTACATTTTCAGCAAGATAATCCTTTTCGTATTGTGGATAATCAAATTTTACCGCAATCCTATGCTCATTGGTGGTGCTACTCTCGACCCATCACTGGACAAGAACGCCGACCATTACGGCCAATCTATCCCAGATTAGAACATTGGAAACAGATTGCCGAGGACCACAAAGGTACAAACACCGTCGACGACATTTTTGCATTGATTTACAACTGGCTTGACATTCTTAGCTTGGACTTGTTGGTCATGGACAACGAAAATTGGAGAGAAGGGGTGCCGCGATTAGTAGGCAGCAACATAGTACTGGTCAACCACACACAACTGAAATCTAGAAAAGAAACAGTGCGATATCTGATTAAAGAGGGAGCCAGCATTTTTGAAGAACGTGGGTGGAAACAAGGTCTAGAATATTGGAATACAGACTGTAAAAAATATCTTTTTTAATTGTTTTTGCCAGATTTTAATATAATAGAAACATCCAACAAATGCAATGCCAACATAAACCCGGACAGACATCCAGTAAAAAACAGGATGGTGAGCAAAAGTATCACACGCATTTCGTTGTGATTGTTGCACATCACCATTAGAGCCACCAACAGTATGTACATCGAAATCCCAACCGACGACAGCAGGTTCTCAGCCATAAATACGTCACTAAAAGTACCGTCAGACAACACCAGGGCCATGATGACACCCACGGCGAAAAAACATAAAATGACCAACCAATAAATCTTGGTCACAAAAGACTGCAATTCGCGTAATTTCATCAATTCGAAAATAGTATTGGTTTTCATTTTGCCACTTTCAATGTCGGGAGATATCATTCTGTCTGTATCGTTATCACCTACACCTGCACGTCTGGACATTTTTACTACAAATCCATTTGACTTTAATAGACAAATTTATCCAATCGCTGGATTTTTTATACTTTTGGTGACAAAAACACAGTGACATTTCCCACCTGGCAACACATCACACCGTTTGCCTTCAACACCAAAGAACAAAACGCACCAGAGGCAACAACGTCTACAAACACGGCTTTAGCAACACGGCTGTCGCACACAAAAGATGCGTTTTTGCAGGCAACGTCGGACGCCTGGACAGCGCAACCCCAACGCCCCTTGGAATGTTTCAAAGTTATGGCCCGACGACGAGCTGTACAGGCAATCTCAACGTCGCCCTTGACCGGTATCGTATGCCACACATTTAACCATTCCTCGGTCGGTACTCGTAGCTCGATATCCTGCTCGGATTTTGGCATCGACAAAAGAGGTACAACCTTGACGTAGGGCATGGTGTATTGAATAGCACTACAACTGCTTTCAAGCAACATTGTTAAGCCAGACCCATTCAGATGAAATGTCACACTTTTGAAAGAAGAGCAACAACTCAAAAAACGCCGCACCGTTTCCGACATTTCAAAACACATGTTGTCATTGTTGGTCGTTAACAGCTTGGAAGTAGCACGCATGCCGCTACCACCGTCGTAAAAATGTTGCACTGACATTGTATTATTGTCCACAATCAAACGAGGCAATGTTGGACGTTTTTTGTTGGGGGACAGTGCACTCAATAACCATTTTGTATCGACAGTCACACACAACATTCTTGTCTATTGAAAGAACCTGATAAATAAAACTCACATATATTTGACATATTACAGATATTTAAACAATATCTGTCAAAAAACAAAACATGGCCAAACGGTCGCGCGACGGTACTGTAACGATGATGAGAAGCGAAAAACGACCGCGGCTCATACCAACACGAAAACGGACGGCAGCCTTCGACGACGAAGTCGAACACATTCGTAAACGTTTAAAAGCAACCACGCCAACCGCAGAAGAAGCGATGGCGTTTCTCCTGCCACACCTGCTACATTTGCGGAGACTCTACATAGAAACCCTCAACGATAACAAAACACTGCAACAACACAATCTCATATTGTCTACAGCATGCACCAAAGTCGCACATCAATCGGCACAGTTACGACGCGAACTAGACATGTCGAAATACCGGTTGACGTTGGCACTCGGAAAATAAAAAAAATAGCAGCGTCATGCAGATTAGATTCATTTATTTACAGTTTTTGTATCGCTCACTCTCACTCTCTCGTCTTCTCAGAAAAACGAATAAAAAAGGGTCCCTTTGTCTGACTCTTGTAACTTTTCACAAATAATACCACGTCAGATTTGTTCAGCGAAACAGACGACAATTTTAGTTCGGAATCGTCACGCATTGTTAAACGGTCACCCTGCTTACCTGTCAACGCCTTCCAATTACTCTTTGTCAATTTACATGCATACGAAGCCAATGACATTTCTTTGATTTTTGTCGACGGCATCAAATGCACCATCAACCCCTTGCTTTCTTTAATTTTGCTATCGGACGAATTCAAAACCAGATGCCGATACTGTTCCAATGTCCAGTCCGCAGTTGGAAGCAGTGCAACAGAAATCGGGGCACGTATGTTCATCTTCATAGACCTGCTCAAAGGTGGAACAACAGAAACAGGGGCCGGAGACACTGACATTTGTACGGAAGGGGGCATGAGGGCTGTCTTTTGCATGTTGCTGTGTTGACTTAGACGCTTGAACAGGCTTGGTAGACGACGTGTCACTGGGACACCCTCGGCTTTGTACGCAAGCTCAATATTCTGTTTGAACACGCCGAAAATGTCAACATTGTGGGGCAAACAGGCGGAATGAGAAACATTAAATTCTTCAAAACTTGGAACATGTTGACGGTGGCGACAATGTTGTTCGTACAATCGACAAGATTCTTTCAATGACAGCGTCATATTTTTAATTTGAATCCAAAGCTTTATAGTGGTTATTTGTTGTTAGTCTCACTGCCACTATCGTCGGCTCCTTGGCCTCTTTGTCGACGTCATATATCATAAACTCAGATTGACACTCCGCCATCATAGATAGCGTCAGTTTGTCCACAATTACAGAACCAGATTCGTGCTGAAATAACGACCAGTTCTCTTCAGACAACGCGGAAGGATGTTCGTGGAAAAAAGACAACGCTCGGTAAGCACGACCCTCGACATCAATACGGGTTTTGAAACATTTGTTAGGGACTGTGCGAGAAACGACTGGGAGAGACATTGTATTATACACGATAGTTACTTTATACATTAGAACTGCAGCAAGGACGGATTTTTTGTTGGGACCAAACGTCTCTTGCGCCGACCAATGGCAGGTACCACGAAAAATGGCTGTGCCTTGATAGCATCCACCAACTCCACAGCAGCTTCTGGCTTCGCTTGCTTTCGACGCCAAACAGCAGCTGCCATTAACGTATTTACCAAATGCAATACTGTCAACGAAATGGACACCATCAACCACAAACGATTGATTAGATAACGATGCGAATTACACACCGAATTACAGCCCCAATACCAACAGTAAGCCAACGAGGGCTGAGTTGTCAATTTTGCTTGAATGCTGGTGGTATTCGCTTGAATTATCATCAGCTCTGCCATATTGTGCACCTTGTCAATAGTGGTCAGTGAACCACTGCCTTCCAACAATTCCTTGATTGCTTTTGGATCATCTCTCCAACCATACGAACCGGGAGAAGACCAATCCATATAGGTTTCGATGAAATGGTCACATTTTGGATTGTCAGGTCCATCGGAACCGCACGATGTTTCCTGCCAGCGTGGTCTCATCTCGTCCCAAAACCAAAACTGACAATCACCTCCATTGGGCGACGTGTACAAAATCTCACGGGGGCTGTGCTTGGACGCATAGCGAGTGGTCGGACATCCAGTGAAAACACCAATGTCAGAACAGGTGCGCTCCATGTCCGTACCAACCAACCCAAGATTCCAGGCGCGAATAGTACTAAAGGTACCTTCGAGAACAACAGACACGATAAAAAACAACATAGCAACCAATACAACTCGACGAGGCGGTGATTTAGCAGCAGCAAATGCTAACACTCCCACAATAAAAGTACTACCAGAAATGGCACACTCAACAATGGCCAACGTATACGACACATCAGTGTCGTCTGAACCAGACTCGCTTGGCAAATACAATTGGTTGTACGGTGTCAAATAAAAAGTGGCCAAATAGGCAAAGGTCGAACCAAGTCCAATAAATGCACTCAAATAAGAGACAGCAGTGACTACACCTTCAGACATATGCGCAGGCTCAAAAAAAACGAACTGTATTTATATATCAAATTTGTTGTTTTGTCGACGCAGCATCTTTGTCGCATTGACAGTGTTCATTCATGAACACTATATGCCCATCTTTTCCGATGTGTGTATGAGGGCCACACTTTGTTACACAGTTACCATTATCCCAATAGGTGCTACATCGGCTACACGAACTACTGCCTTGAACAAGGCGTCGGTCGTTGTTCGCTGATGAGTAAAAATCGACTGTACCAAACGTATCCAGTGCTGTTTCAACTATCAGTGTGTTTGTCATTACTGACGTGGCATTGAGTACAATCGCTGTCTGTGGACGAAGTTGCCACCAAATGTCTGAGATGGCGTGTTCTTTTATTTCATTTTCTTGGCCTAGTTTGAGTAAGACCCATTCGAGGGCAGGTGTCATGGTATGGTTGGGTACAAAAGGGAGGTTGAGTGCATCGGTGGGTCGGCTAACCCACCATTTGTCATGGATGGGATGTTCTTCAAGTGTGGAGCCTTCACCAAGTTGTTTCAGTATCCACTCAACACTGGCGTCTATCGGAGTTGTTGTTGGTAAATACCTACTATGGTGGCTGTCAATATCTTTGTACTTCAGATATAAATATCCGAACAATACTGCCCAGACAATATTCAGCAAATGGCAGCACCACCAACCACACGGAATACAACCAGCATCGTCGTCATCATCTTTATCAAATTTACGACGTCGTCTCATTTGTTCTCAAATCCTGTGGTTAAATAGTATGTTTTTTGGTGGCGCCGTGTTGGCAGTGGCAAATGCACACTATTTAAATGGTCGACACGGTAAAAATATGAAACTTGCATTCGTAATTATGATGGCTAGTCTTCGTGGATTAGCCGACGCTGGAAGCTTTGAGGTGAACGGTGATTTTCAAGCCGGTGCGGCAGAAGGTAATGAACGGTCATTTACCATTAAAGCGGAATCGTTGGTGGCCGTTAAGGACTACACCGCCGCCGAATTGGACAGTTCTTTTACTCCGGACGATGCCGAAGCAACGGATGGTAAAGTGACGTTTACACAAAAAAAAACGTCGGATGCTGCTGCCACAAGAGCACAGGATAACCAACAAGGAATGAAATACAAACACTTTGTTCCCCGCGAACCATCTACTTCCACTGTGTACCTGCCAAACACCGCCAACACCTTCGTCCACGACTCCGCCGGTCCAATCCTCTTGGAAGGATGGATTCGCAAGACCTTTGTCGCGGATATAAAGAAGGAACTCAAGCAGACGCAGAACGCCATTCGCGTTCTGGGCGCTTTGCTCGGTCTTGACATGAAGACGATGCGCGATGTGTTGACGTTCGACCGTGAGACCATGGCGTTCGTCGAGTCCATTAAAGCCGGCGCCGTCCCCGTGTATGTACCAGGTGACCTGTTTGTTGCCAAGACCGCTGAAATTAACACGAACAGCGATGACAGCATGCCCAGTTTCTGCGACGCGTGGAGTGGAACGGGACAAGGAGGCACCAAGAGCACTACGGCTTGGGTTATGCAGGACATTATGGGTTACGGTAGTTCTGGCAAGTCTACTGGTGTTAACATTAAAACCGCCGACGTTGAGGGTGCATTTGTTGATGGTTCATCCGCCGCCAGAAGATGGGACGATAAAACGGCGTTCGCATCCGACAAAGGAAAGCGCGACACCGCTGCTGGGGCTAACGGGTTTTCATACGCCGATGCCGATGCAGTCGACACCAAAATAAAAGACAGGTATACCAAGACCGGTTTTGAAAACACAGAGTTTAACGGCAAATCACTTGACTATGGTGCAGTGTTCGGTGCTGCAACCGCTGGTACTCCTTTGGAAAAAAAGGCACGCTACAGTACAGAAGTCATCGACGCCATTGAAGAGGAGGTCGACGCTTGTAAAGCAGTAATATCATAACAATTCTAAATATGCAAAGTAGTAATATCATAACAATTCTAAATATATTCAGAGCAATAATTTGTGGGGGCGTTGGAGTCGAAGGTGTGCCAGTGCAGCAATCCCGACTACCACTGCACAGATTGTCATGGTCCGTGAAATATTGCCGCTTGACCAAATACCAGCGACCGTCAATATGTTCAAAGGGACACGAAAACTGTGCATGTAACCAGCGTGCTGCGCTTTGGGGATGTGTTCGCTGCGCAGTGCAGCCTGGTTGGCCATGTTGGCACCCACACACATCTCAAAGACGAGAAATGCGACGAGCGTGATTCCAAAGTGTGTGTGCGACCATGCAACGACGCCCAGTGAGGCGCTTGCCAGTAACATCGTGCACATGCCAAACTTATTTGTCGGCATCTGTCTACCGACAACATACAGACGGAAGAGCATGCCACCAATAGCGACACATGCCATAAAACAAGCAAACACAATGCCAGTGTACTGTGTATTCAGTGCAGGCACCCAGTTGAACACAAAGGTGTACACGACGCTCTCGAACAGTGCCTGTGTCAATCCCAACCACATTAGCTGAGGCCGCAGGCCGCTGTACGTAGTGCCTGTGGTTGTATCACCATGGTTTTCGGACCATTGTGTCAAGATGTAGATGAGCACAATTGCGGTCACGACGATGGCGGCCCGAAAGGGTCCAATGTTGCCGTAACGGTCTTTGAGCAGTTGGGCGACAATGCCCGCGAAAACAGCAACGACACCGTTTCCGGCGTGTGCTAATGAAAAGGTGTCTTGCAGCAGTCGTTCGTGAAAGCCGCGCCTGTGATGTTCGGAGACCATCCAGCTTTCGAACGAGACAAACAGCAGTGCGGTAGACAATCCGCCGAGAACGCGTCCCGCGTACAACACACGCACGTCGTTCACGTGTTCGAGGGTGTTAATGATAATTTCGAGGACGCAGTACAGGACACAGCTCTTTTTACGACCCCATTGGTCAATGTAGCGGCCGCAGAACATGCTGACAAGTCCCGACGTGGCAAATCCAGTGAGAAAGAGGTAGTTGATGGTGGTTTGGTCGTTGACGTAGCCACGGTAGAGGTCGTACATGGTGATGCCCTGGAGCCAGTCGGCAAACATGACCAAGTAAAAGACGGCAAGATAGCGGTGCTGGAACGAGCTAAATCGTTGGGGATGTTGTTTGCAGTTGTTTTGACAAAGTGCGACGGCGACGATGGACAATCCGATGAGTAGTCCCCAGAGTGGTTGCATATGAGAATGTAGAATAGAGTATTAAATAATAAAGTTTGAAGAAAATAGAATGGGATTTTTTGTTTTAAACAAGTGGTATCCTTAAAATTATTTTTATTTGTAATCGGTAGTGATATTATAAATGTCGCTAAGCGTCATAATATGGGTCGCCATGGGTCGAAAAAACCATATGTCATTCTTTTGAAGTCGTTTCCAATGTTGGTCTATACATAGCGTGTCTGTGTTCCAAACAACTCCTTGTGGCGTGACAACACGTTCGTCTTGTTTTGGATGACCACGTTGTTCTAAAAGTTGTACGGATTCTTTAAAATTGTCGAGAAGTGTTTGTTGATAATGTGTGTTGATTAGATAGGCGCTGGCGGTTTGTGCACTTTCTACGCGCAGAACGTGTGGCGTGTTTGTTTGCCGAAAAGCGCCGCCCGGATTCGCACTCAACATAAGGACATCCCAATGTTTCAAGTTGTGTATCGTACGTTGAATCTCTTCGCGTGCTTTTTGCACAGACCATTCTATGTCGTCTTCCACGATTAACAACGGAACACATGGCGCACAGGTTGCCATGTACTGTTCAAGTACACTTTTGTGTGAATAAGCTGCTCCTAATGCACCATACGCAGGCAAATACGTTGCGTTGTGACGCTTATACTCAAAGTCAGCGAGTATCGTCTCGATGTGGTCTCTGCGGTCTCTACGGCGTTCAATATTGATATATCGCGTTGTAAACGTCGGGCTATGTTGTATTTTCGACGGTTCAGGATTGTGCAACACCTTACGCTCATGCACATACTGTATAATCTGTTCAATGACACGCGATTGTGGATGTTCCCATAGCATGAACGGCCGTACACGGGCCAGTGCGGACAGTTTTTCGACAGGATTTTTTTCCAACATGCGAATGACAGCATGCATACCGTCTCTCATCCATGCTTGTTCGGAAACGCGTACACTAAATGCGTCGACATCAATACCAAACGGAATGCCGACATGTTGAATATAGTCACTGATAATTACGGGAATACATCCATGCGCCACTGCATGATATAAAGCGTGCGACGTTGGTGTGTCACCGCGAATCACGAGACAATATCTACTCTTTGGCCATCCACGATTCCATTCTTCAGCTGGAATCGTAAAACCTACGCGGTCCAAATTCTGTCCCGACCATGTTTCTTGTAGAAACGGCCGATGGCGTAGTTTTGTTTGATATTCTGTCACACAACTTTTATTCTGTGTATAATACCAAACACGTATGGGCCTCATAGACCATGGTATATTCGAAGTATTTGTATCTGTTTTGAGTGCATATGGAACAACCAGGCTTGATGTGGTGTGTACATTGTCCGACTTTGGTCGAAAAATGTCATTATGTAAAATCTCGTGATTATGTATTTCATACCGTGTGGCTGTGACGTTTGCAAGATGTTTCGAAAGCTCGCGCGGGACCATCATATTTGCAAGTTTCCAGTAAGCATTAAACACGTAATCAAATGTTCCCATCAGATGGTCGTGGCCATAATTTCGCTGGAATGATTTTTGAGATACGAGTGCCTCAAATGCACCTTCTAGCCGCTTAGTATATGTATATGGGTTACATTCAAATTCTTTTGCAAACAAGTAGGGAATGATAAACACTTCAGCAGTGTCTGGGTCATAGGTGCGTTGTGGATGTGTTGACAACTGTTCGAATAACATTTCGTCTTCTACATTGACTTGACGCAGCCATTGCAACTGTTTGGCTGCGCCCGTACAACTAATCGATTTATTGAACTGAAGTTCTTCATATATGTAGAAACTCGGCATGCTAATTTGGTAAAATTGTGGTCGCAAAGGTATCCACTGCGGTGGATAGTAGTCGTCGAGAACAATTTTGTTGTTGGTGTGTTGTTCGTCAAATTCGTCGGCGTAGTAAATTGTCTGACCGTTGGCGAGCCATGCTGCCCACCACCCAAATGTGCCAGTCGACATGATGGTATGGTTGCTATTGGCCAAAAGTGCCAAGTCAAGAACGTCCGAGTAGCTGTCGTCTAGGATATGTGCATCACGAAAAAAGAACTGTTTCCGACACCATGCACGGTCATCGGAAGCCACCACAAATGTAATGTCGTTGCCCAGCGTCGCACGGTAGTGCGCCATTGCTTGGACGAAATACTCCGCCGGTGGAAAGCGACGGTCACCAGCGCGAAGGGCATCACCTCGGCGTACGTGAATGCCCACGTAATGACGTGCTTGTGGAATGCGATGGGCAAAGATGAGAGAGACTGCTTCTCGGACACTGGCCGAGAAGCGAAGTTGGGGTCGAATGTCTATGTCCTGAAAGTACTTGAACGATTGAAAATAACCGCCAAGTTGAATCGATTCAACGGCCATGCCATTGACGCGTCGTATGCTCAAGTCCAAAGACTCGTGTGTCTGATGAAGAGTAGAGTGTACCTTTTTTGGGGTCGAGTCTGTGCACATTGGACCGAGGTCCATATCAAAGACCTTGGATAGCCACAAGTCTGGTCCATTGGGTGTAACACAATGCATCAAATTGGCATGTTTGGCCAGCCCTACAGCACTTGCCCAGAAAAAAAGACGGTTGCCGATGCCACCGAAATGTGTTGACGAATTTTTGAAGGCCGGTGTACCGCGCAAATAACCCTGCTTCGCAACGTTTCCTTGAAAAGCGTAGGACATTACTGGAGTAACGTCTCTCAACAGGAGACCCGTATGTACGTCTTCCATGGAACGCAATAATGTATCTTTCTGTGCAACGACAATCTGCACAGCCGCACGGTCAAGAACATAGCCCCATCCCGACACATACGGTGGATAGGTATCTTCAGGAAATGTGGGGTCATAGTATTTAGATTGTGTGTCTTTGTATACTGGTTGATTGGTTAGAACACGGCCATAGTACACGGGTGAATCGAGTTCTTCCACTTCGCGACGGACATTGTTAAAATCGAACCAGACATCGTGGTCGGTCTTGATTACAAATTGTGTCTCCGGACATTGCTGCAGGACGACTTGAAAAAACCCTTGTACTTTTTGCGTCAGGCTTTGGTTGTACTGCTCGCGAAGTCCAAAGATAACAATGTCTTGGTGTTCGGACATTTCCGTCTTTAATTCCTGTGCCTGGTCAACAGCCAAGTCTGTGCCGCCGCCTGTAGAATGACTTCCGATTAGAAAGACATACGAACCACTATGCGTCTTGCGAAACCAGTTGCGTTGTTCGACGTCGTTGGGAGCAGAGAGGACTCCAACAACCCATGTATCACACGTTAGATACCCAACATAACGATACATGTTTGATTGAAGAGAGACATGTCCGTTTACAAGAGATGCTTTTGTGCGAAGTTTTAGGTCCATAGGTGCGCCTATGGATGCGGTCAATTGATTCCACCACGACGCTGGCAAAGCGTTTTTCGGGTCAATATCTTCACAATAATTAAGTTTTAATAGTGGTTGAGCCAAAATACTTGGTGGGAGCTTGCTTGTTTCAGCGAACAACAAGTCATAAAATTGGCGTTTTGTCTTAACAGCTTGTATATTTCTTAATTCGCGTATTAGATTGTAGGCAGTGTCAAATGGTGGCAATGGATGTTCGATTTCAGTTATATTCAACAATTGCTGGGGGAACAAGTAGTCACTGCTTATGTTAAACACATTTTTTAGATTTTCAGTTCTGTCTCGACCCCAATTCATTACGCGTAACATTCGCTTGTGAAATTTTGTAATTGTACGACCGCCCTTTGGTGACGCAAAAGCAAAAATTTCAGGTGTTTCCCCACCGTAGCCAAACCAATCCGTCGTGCGGTCTCGAAATGTGTCCAACATATTGGCTCTTATGATAGTGGTTGCGTCCAACCAAAACCCACCATATTTTCGTACTAGTGCAAAACGAATCATGTCCGCTTGGTGTGGAATATGAGGCTCTTCCCATAGCGTCGGTGGAAAATCTTCGTTTTCGTTTAGATAATCGGAGACAGACTCTTTGTGCACGATACGAATGTCCCAACCTTTCAAAAAACGACTCCACGTCTTTATGCACGAAATTACCAGTGGTGGCATTTCTTCGGAATGCCAATACGTCCATACAATACGCGGTATTCTTTTTTTGACGATTGGTTTTTCTGGAGGAACCGTTTTTGAAAGTATATTTGAGACAGCATTATAATCAATATGGTTGTCCAGATTGGAATAGCGTGTTTCGTTAAAAACCGTTTGATTAATAAACGAATCGTCAATGCCGACAAATCCCGTTAAAACGTATCGCTTACCGGACTCGATTTCAACAGAATGTGCCAACCGACCACTGAACATAATGATGTCGCCTTTTGATTGTAAGGGTACAGAGCCATTTTTAATATGGAACTGAGTTGCACCTCCTTTAAATTCCGACGGTTCATTTAACAACACGACAAACGAAAGTACAGACCCGTCTCGATGCCAATTCAATTTATGTTGACGATTCGGTGTATCAGCATCGTATTGACAAATAAAAAGGTCACGAATACTCAAGAATTCTAAAGGAATGTGATAATATCTGCTCATCGTAGGAAACACTTGTGCTTTGATGATACTAGAAACCTCTGGCCATAAAGGAGTCTTCCTTACTGCTATGTCAGTCGTTGGATAACTTTTATGGCGTTTCGTCGCCCAATCGTGAACTTTTACATACGCAAGCGCCGCATGTTTGATGAAATCGCACGCCTCGGGTCGTATCAACTTGAATGTATGTATGTAGTGCAACGGTGTTTCTTTGTAATCAGGATGTGGTGGAATTCGATAAGTAAAATAGGGTTCGGGAGCTGTCTCCACAGAGTCACAATTGTCAAACCAGTGATGCCACGCTTTGGCACGTTGGATTTTTTGCTCAAATCCCGCTATGTAATTGTTCTGAATGACCGATGGTGTAGGACAACGGGCCCGATAATCGTTGTCGGAGTACCAGCGACCACTCGGAAACTGACAAGCATCCAGTACAAATGTGGTTAAATTTGTTTGTTGGAGGAGACGTGAGAAAGCTATTTGCTCGTGCGCCATCGGAGTCAGTGTGAAACGAGAGGTCGGTGGTTGTACTGCACCCATTGCCGTGTCGACGACCCATTCTGTTTCGGTCCAGAGTCTCACCAATGTCGGAGAGGACTTTAAGTGTAAAAAACCAAACCCAAACACACGTTCGGAATTTTCGAAACCAACGACGTCCGCCTCGTTTGACTCGATGGACAACGTCGGGTCTGTGGCCCACCAGGCATCGGGCTCAACGATGAAAATATTCTGCCCGCTACGAATCAAATCTCCAAAAATATGTAACCGACGTTGGACCAACTGCCAATATCCGTACGTGCCGTATGGAAGGTAACTGCCAGTAATATTTGAGTCGCGAACCAGTGTAATTCGTAAATCCATCGAACGCAGCTCGTTGTAACTCGCGTCATCCACAATAATTAAAGTCTTTTCGTGAACACCGTGCATGCCCGCGGTGTTGCAAAGCCACGAACGCACCATTGATACCATATTGACGGCGTACATCACATTGATATTCCGCTTTTGCATTTTTTGGGCGGCAAGTACGATGGGACTGGGTGGAATCCACTCGTCGAGCAATACTTTAAACGCTAAAAAGTTATCGGTTCGAAGTGGGTCGTGGCGACGTATGCAGGTTGTGGCCCTCTCTGCGTACGTATCCAAATGAGTGTCGTGAGTACGTATAGCCTCTTCCAACGCACGGGCACCCGCTTCCACATCGAAACCATCGTAGTAGTATCCACAATCTCGAAAGTAAGGAGAATTGTGTACCCACGACATGTTCATATACAACGCCTCGAAATATATATTGTTCAGACCCACTGTAAATTGATGACTCAGTACCGTACCAATGTCGTGTTTCTTGAAATCGGAAGGTATATCAGCCAATAACATCGATACATTAAAAGGACGTACTATCGCTTCACGCAAAGACAGTAAAAATTTTTGAAATTCCACGTTCGAAACAGGTTGCAAACCGTAAGTTTCCCACCATTGTATCAACTCTGGATGTTGGCGTGCCAAACGATTCAAAATAAGAAGAGGGATGTACGACATTTTGTAGACTCCATTGTTCGTCTCAAAAACGCCAATGTTTCCTGCAGTGTTGGGTTTGTACGCATATTTACCACGATGTTGCAAAATGCGAGGACTCCAGACATAGGGACATTCGCGCTGGTGTTCGATTCGATTCCGTTCCGCTAAAAAGGGACCCTGCCATGCGTGGTGGGGTAACAACCACATAGCATCGTACGTTTGGTTAACTCCAAAAGCATACGATGCATTAAAACGAATATATTTGGCCATGTTCATGTACTCCGCGCCTTGAATATGTGCAATGGACGTCATGTGTTTGGGAAAAGTGGCGTGCATTGCTGAGGCAATGCCTACTGTAAAGCCAGACATATTGCCCATGTTCGTAGTACGGTAATTACGACCAAACACTTCAATAGAAGTCCTCCGATAACCAGATATAATGAGATACGGCTCCCAATCCGGAAGGCGGTCAATACTGTCATACATGTAATATACGTGATGCGCAACAGCCCAATTTGTTGAATTGGGCTTTGCTTGAGTAATAGCAACGCGATGAAATCGCGAAGGTGACAATGACTTACGCACAACAGCATCGTCTTGCTCCGATAAGCTTCGTGATGCACCATTCTCTCTGGCCCATTCAAACAAATCACTCATAACCGTTTGTCTGCTTTGTTTCGGTAGTGAAAACGTATTTTCAGGCCAATACCGTTCGCTGGCCGCGACAACACTCACAAGAATATAAAGCAACCACATATTATTCTATTCACTCAATGCCTTTACATAATGCAAAATGTAGATTTTTTTGGATTTATGTAGATTTTTTTGGATTTTTTGAAATACATATTTTTAATATTTAAATGTTGTACAAACAGACATAAATGCACAGAATCATTCTGCTAATGCACAGAATCATTCTGCTAAGTATTTTTTGTTATTATACGCACGCTTCCAGAAACGTAGGTCTTACCATGAACAAACACTACAAAAATGAATTTCACGCTATCGCACACCATGTGTACTTTATGTACGACCTATTAGAACGTTCACCACAGTGGATACCTACTTTGTTAATCGTAGACAAAGACATTGCAAACATCGAGTGGTCTGGTCGCCGATACAGGACACAATATATTTGGGATGTAGCTACGATGGACGTCGTCATTGAATCGGGTGGAACCTATCCGGACAACGGACTTAAGCAACGGTACCCACACATTAAATTTGTTTATTTTAATCAAGGACCCTTCTACTTTGCGAGTTTAGATGGTATACGCGATAACAAACCATTGGCCATGACTACCCACCGGCGTTTAGACGCGATATGGGTGACGCCGCAGTACGAGTGGCAGGCGCCCTACGTCAGCGAGTGGACGCGAACAGATGACTGGGCCGTTACGCCGTACCTATGGAGTCCGCGACGTCTCGCCACCGTCAACAACTACCAGCCCGGAACAGCGAATCGGGTCGGCGTCTACGAGACCAACCGTGGCGTGTACAAAATGTCCATGGTGCCCATCATGATTGGCAATCGCGCGTTCCGAAAAGGTGCCAACATCACGCATTTTGAAACACGGGCCGTACGAAGAATATGGACCGACTACTTTCAAACAATTATCGCCGACATGGACCTCGACATTGATGCTAGTCCCGACCTCGTTCGTATCCCCCAACACTACGCGGACAAACGCATTGGTACGGTACTGTCGCACCAAATGCGCAACGGACTGAACTATTTGGGGTTGGAGGCGTTGTACATGAACATGTCGCTCGTGCACAACTCCAAGTTCATCCAAGACTGTGGATACTACTATCCAGAGTTTGACATCGAGGAAGGAGCACGCGTCCTCGAACACGCCATCACGACGCACGACACGCACCTCGAGACGTACGCAGCGGCGTCGGCCAAGTGCTTGTGGAGGTACGCTCCAGAAAATCCAGTAAACTTAGAATTATATGAGAAATTACTTGGTGATTTATTTTAAATTTTATTTATATTTTATAGTTTTAGTTAGAGTTTTACTTAAGATTGGTCGGTGAAAATTTAAGAGAGGTCGGTGGTGATATCCTTGTTGATGTTGACAACTGAAAATCCTACTGCATCAGCACGAGCAAAAGCGGTGCGCATCAATTGTCCCTTTTCTTGTCCACTGGCAATGTATTTCTCTGTACTGGCTAATTCGTGTGCCAAACTTCCAGATACAGACGACGTCGCAGTCTTGGCTACGCCCACTGCTATGTTGTACATATGTTCGAAGTTGACACCCAATGTGTTGCACAGAATCTTAAGCATGACCAACGTATCCGCACGTGAGTGATCAGTACCTTCTGTGAGACTTTGGACATGCGCATCATGAATGGCGAATATACCCGTACTCATCTCGAAGTCGGCGTTCAACATGGCGGACAGAACGTCGTTTAAGTCTGAAAGCGCGGACGGGTCTGTCAATTTAATATTATCCTTGATGACTTTGACAGCATCATTGATTTCATCGTCGAGTGTTTTTATTGCTGTGTCCAAACTCGTGACGTCGTTTCCACGAGCCGTTGCTTCGGTTTTTACTGCTGTGTCCAAACTCGTGACGTCTGTGTCCAAACTCTTGACGTCGTTTCCACGAGCCGTTGCTTCAGTTTTTACTGCTGTGTCCAAACTCGTGACGTCTGTGTCCAAACTCTTGACGTCGTTTCCACGAGCCGT
>Ga0206126_10000532_pt1 | contig 50313 bp, 56 predicted proteins | sample Helgoland_Spring_5_FD_148621 | JGI IMG/M metagenome (GOLD analysis project Ga0206126, IMG submission 148621) | Pelagic subsurface seawater microbial communities from Kabeltonne, Helgoland, North Sea - Helgoland_Spring_Bloom_20160412_1 | ecosystem: Environmental > Aquatic > Marine > Epipelagic ...
AATTCAAAATTTAATATAACTTAGATTTTAATTTGGGTGAAATGAATTCGCTTCATGAAAATGAGTTTAATTTTATCGACATAATTTCATTACGTAACGAGTCGTGATAAAAATAAGATAAATTACATTCTATGACGCTAATTTTTGTCGATAAAATTAAACTCTGTTACAAATCGACAATTCGTGATTTGAAAATATCATTCTATGACGTAAGAGAGACGCTAAATTTAAATTTTATTTAGAAAATATCGGTTTTGTTACAAATCCACCGCGACAACTCTGTTACAAAATGACAATTCGTGATTTGAAAATACTATTCTATGACGTAAGCGAGACGCTAAATTTAAATTTTATTTAGAAAATATCGGTTTTGTTACAAAATATTAGCTAATAAATCTTGTTACAAATTGGATATAATGAATTTTATTAAAACTTATTAAAACGTAAGAGAGACGCTAAAATTAAATTATTTTTATAAAATATCTGTTTTGTTACAAATATTTTGCGACAATTTCTGTTACAATTTGTAAATTAACTAGTTTTCATTACACATCATAGACGTAATACAGTCGTAAATCATACATATTATATTATAATTATTGATTTTGTTACAAAAAGTGTTCATATTTTAGCGTTTGCTGATAAATTATTTAAAATACAAATAAATTATTAGAATATAATGGAAATCAATGAAATTCAAGCTAAATACAAATATCTTATTATAAATTCTAACAATAATGAACATCATATTGTTAAAACCGAGAGAAATGTGAGTGAAATACTTCAAAATAATTATAATATTTCAGTATCACATATGTATATTAGGAGAAATTTAACAAATATAGAAGAATATGTATTAGAAGAAGGTATTTTAATCAAGAAACTCTGGTGATAATTCAATAGACCATGTTAAAGTCTTCTGTTTTTTAGGTTTTCCGAGATAATTTTTACCATATTTATTTTCACTTATTATATTTAATTCATTTAATGCTAATTTAAGATCACTTATACTAAAATTATTTATTTTTTTATTATTTTTATCACAATATACATCAATATATTGTTTTATATCCTGTGCGGTGTTCCTTTGTGATACATATTCTTGTTTTATTTCAGATAATATATCAGTTATTTCGGTTACAATACTGTTATTTGATGATGACTTATTACAAGTTGATAAATTATATTCTTTTAAGATACTATTTAGATGTTTTCTACGTTCATCATTACGTCTAAGCTTAATTTTATGATTTTTATCAGAAGCATCTAATTCTTTTAACTCAATTACAATCATAGATGTAAACTCTTCTTTTAATTTTTCATTATTTTGGATTATATTCAATGAATCTGAATCTAATTTATTATCATGGAGATCTTTTATTGATTTTATGATTAATGATTCTGGTATAGTTGTTGCAAATGATATAAATAAAAATGGTTTTCCGTTAATATTTTTATAAAACAAATGATCTTTTATCTTTGAAGAGGTTTGCGGATCATATATTCCTGAATCCCACGAAATAAGAACACCTCCATCATAATTATGCTTCTCTACATCTTCTATTAATTTTGTTGATTCTTTATGAGGACATGTTGTCTTATATTGTTTCGCATCTATACATATTTTAAATTCATTATATAATATTTCAGCATCTCCCATATGTGATGTACCATGTGTATCCTTTACTGTAAACTCATTATCTTCTCTCAATAACTCTAATAATTTATGCTCTCCTAATAATCCGGTAGCATATGAACTCTTTGTTGATGTTTCTTTTTTTATCTCAGATAATTCTAATTTATAATCATTTAGTTCATTTTTATGTTCGCTTTTTAATTCATTTATATTATCATTTAATTGATTTATATTATCTTTTAACACATTTATTGTTTCATCTTTAGCTTCATTATTATTATTGACTGCTTCTTTTATCGATAAACTATTTTGCTCACGCAATATGTTTATTTGTTCTTGTAATCCTAATATTTTATTTTCTTTTTGTAAGTTATCTTTTTTTTGCGTTTCTATATTACTTTTCAATGAATTATTTTCTAAACATAATTCTGATGTTTTCTCTGATACACGTTCATTTATTTTACTATCGTTTTGAATATCTGTTATTGAATCATCTGTATTCTTTATGAAACGATTCCATAAAAAATATAATACATCCTTTTGAAATGTATTACATCCTATATTATATATGTTCTCACTTATTCGTTTGATATCTAATATCTCTGTCATTTGTAATTATATTATCTTTTCATTTTAAATAAAAAATGTTTTTTTTGTCTTTTGTATTTTGAATTGTTTTTTGTCTTTATGTTTTCTATATGTTTTCTATATGTTTTTTGTCTTTAGTCCATCTTACATGCCAACTTCCTAACACGGTGTAGCTTAGCAGCACCTGCATTAAGGAATTCAATCGTTTCACCGTTCCATGTTCCCACCTCAGCAAGTTCATCATCATATACCATATTCTCTTCACTATCAAAAGTGTATTCGATACCTTGAAAAGTGATTGTATCGCCTGATTCATCTTCTTCCAACTCTTCATCGCTGAGTGGTTCTGTCTTTGGTGTAGAGTTACCAGTCGCATTCATTTGGTAATCCTTCTCCAATCCAAACAGTTCTTCTTCTTCTTCTTCTTCTTCTTCTTCTACTGGATCCTTATTAAGGGGAATGAGACCTGTTCCAGCACCATCATCTTCATGGACTGGTTCCTTAATGGTTTCCTCCTCCTTTTCCTCAACCTTAGCCACTACTTCAGTGAGTGCGGCGCGGACTGTAGAGATTACATCTTCTACTTCCTCTACCTTCTTCTCCACCTTCTTCTTCACCTTCTTCTCTACTTTATCCACTGTTTCACACTTCAACAGTGGGCAAGTCTTCTTGTTGTGTCCACACTCACCGCAATTACCACACTTACGAGTCCCCTTGCCCTTACCCTTACCCTCACCTCCGGAGGTCTTCTTGGTCTTCTTGGGCATTTCAACATCGTGCCAAGGCAACATTTGTTGTGACTCATCACCGTAGGCATGCGTAGGGCGTTCCTCGGTAATGTAGCCGTTACGAAGACATCCATCATTCTTCGCAGACTCTTTCAAGTGAATCGAGCAACAGACTTCACCATCAATCTTCTTCCGCGAGCACTGACCACCAAGAGCATTGTTCCATACTCTGGCATCGCAGAGGTGGCATTCATACTCGGTGGCAGCACGATCCTCAGATGACTTCTTTGACGCACGCTGTTTGCGAGGTGCCTTGAAGTCCTTAGGTTTATGCTCGCAGATGAACGTGATGAATCCCTCCTCGTCGTCGTATGTAGCACCTTTGTCCAACGCATCGCAGCAGTTCCTGATCCACTCCTTCGCTTCGTGACCCGAGATCTTCTGGTGAAAATCCACAGACGCCATGACTCTAGTGAGTTTTTCTGGTTACTGAACTGAAACGCTACTGACACTTAGTGAGTATTAGTATCTCTTTATAGCAAGTGTTCTCTATTTTGTTTGTTGATAACTCCTTCCACACAAAAATCAAATTTTTTGGGAGGTTCGATATCTTTTACAAATTTAACTTATGTTCCTAATAAATTTGATTTATTAGTTAAGAAGTTAAAGTAACAAAAAATATTCACAAGTGCTTGGTTAAGCTAAACAGTGCTAGAGACTTACAGCTTAGGAGACTTACTGCTTAGGAAGACTTACAGCTTAGGAGATGGCGTGCGTCTACCCCCCTGGATGCCTCCAGAACATCACCATCACTGATCCTACATTGGTCGAGTCTGGATTGCTGGAGGTAAGCCTGATTCCTACGAGAGGAGTCACCGACATCAATGTCTTCTCTAAAGAAGGTCTCCTTCATATGGAGGAGATGCTGGAAGGAGCGGATGAGGAGTGGGACAGGGGGGTACAGGAGTTGCAGAAGGATATCGGATTGATACTCTTGGGGGTAGAGGAAGATGACCCTATGGAGTATATCGATGATGAGGAGATAGAAGGAGCTCTGGAGCTGTGGAGGGACTGTGGTATGGATGAACTACATGAACCTTCATACTTCTCGGACTATGTAGGATTTCCTGAACCAGTTGGGTCGGAGAGTCCGGGGTTCGCAATGATGAAGAAAATGGGTTGGTCTCCAGGCGAAGGATTGGGAGAAGATGGCATAGTTGATCCAATCTGTAAGATGATCCCATCTCTACTCAGGGATGACCGAGGAAAAGTGGCGAAGTTCACGCCAGAGATGCTCGAACAGCGTGAACAGTTGAACTGGATTTTCAACTTCGTGTGGAACACACCACAGGGACCAGGTGGTGGAAGACCGTGGTGTAATTGGGTGAGAGCTGGTTCGGAAGACATGCATATCCCAGAACAGTTTGGTGAAATAGAATTGGTTTCAGTAGGAGAAAATCACGGAGTAGCAAAGAGTCCAATGGGATCAGTGTTCGTTCCAAGAGGAGTGTTGAATTACCTAGGATCAAAGGCTCAAGTAGGGCAAGAGTTCAGCGCATCCCTAGAGTTTGTAGAGGGAGCGCGTTATCCGTGGAGAGTAGTGAAGAATAGTGTAGAACATATAAACTAAAAGACAAAAAACAATAAAAAAGAAAGACAAAAAACAAAATTTTTTATTTCATTAAGTGTTAAAAATAAGAGAAACAGTTATAAAGAATTATCATTGTATAAATTTGATTTTGTTTATGAGTTATTAAAACAAATACATAACTTTACAGAGAAGATAGTTGATACATATGTCATTGCCTCTATTTCCAGTAGGATATAAAAGTATAGTTAGTCGGGTAATGGATCCATTCTTCAAAGAAGAAATCGAATATAGAGGACATCCGGAATACAATAATCAAAAAACAGAGTTCAACGAAATAAGAGGTATATTCATATCGGTTTATGGGTTTAAGGTATTTTGGGATCAGGTAGGTGAATGGCAACCAGATTATCTACGCGACAGGGGGAATCTTTACGATGCTGAAAATGGTTTAGGGTATATAGGGACCATGGTAGATGTAGGAGGTAAACCAATCCCAGTATTAGATTCATGGGCGATGAGAACAAGATTAGAAAGTCCTGGTGTAGGTAAATATGTGATAGATAAGACAAAAGCTATCTATGAGTATGAAAGCGGACTACTTGTTTAAATTTATAATTTAAATTAATTTTTTTATGTCATTAATCACACCTTTCATAAAATTTGATTTAAGGGATTAGACGTTTAACAAACATTAACAGAGTATTCACAAAATAAACAGAACATGAACTCCCAAACAATCGGCAATCAGACTTCGTCATTTCGTATCGCCGCTCAAGATAAGTTGCCACTTGACTCCCACAAGCATCCAAAGAAGTTTGGTATCCATATTACTGGTATCCCTTTGACCGAGAAGATCAGTAGGATGGAACAGTTCATGAGCAGTAATAAAGCACCACATTTGAGGACACGCCTTCCCGATCTTTGGCATAATGCTAATTTTCACCTTCATTACTATCAGTGGTCTTCCGTCAAAGAGACTACTGGCGAAGGTGTCTACACATTCAATGAAGGCACCGATCTTGAGGCGCTTCTGGGGTTGATGAATGGTTCACGCATAGACAAGAAACATGAAGCAATTAGAACCACCATAACACCTATATGCTTCAATTGTCATTTCCCTCTAGACTGTGAAGATACGCCTATAAATCTACTAAAGAATAACCTTGAAAAGTCTTCTACACTATGCGAGAACATTTGTGAGATGTGTCTTCCAACTCCTATCCATTGTTGTTGTTGCGATTCCATCCTTGAGAAGGATCATATATCAGATTTTGCGAAAAACACGAAGAATTATGCTTGTCGCGCTTGCTGGGCTAATAGTGAAGTTCAAGAGAAGTGGAGGTACAACGAACAGAACAAGCAAGTCAATGCAACTTCATCTTCCTACGTCGAAGAGCTATACCTTCCAGATGAAGCAATTGAACGGGAGAAGCAGTTGATGGGTGGCGTCCCTCCAAAACCGTATGAATATATCACTCCATTCTTGGACAGTTGTAACATTCGAAATCTGATAGACCCGGAATCCCGTGATTACTGGCCGTTCGGTATGAACGCACAACAATACCTCGAACACAAAGAAATTATGAGGTTTAATAATCCATTAGAAGAAACACCCGATGAAACTTGGAGAGAAATAGATGTTACTGAAGAAGTTATAAAGAAGTATAACCAAGATCTACAAGGAGCGTTTAAGAAATTTAACTACACTGAAGAACACAGAGGTTCCCTTCCAGCTGAGATAGTTTCTGTCGGTTGTAAGTATCGCTTGGTGGAACATTGTCACGGGTTCACATGTGATAATCCGGTATGTCAGGCAGTATTTCAGCATTACCAAGAGAATGATGGGGATGCTTTCGCCGCTCTAGTTGCCACAGGTATTCCTATCTTCACTACAAGACCTGGTAATATCCATGGCACACCGAGAGAAGCTGGAATCGGGCAAGAGAGATGTATCGCCTGTGTATCCAAAATAATAATCTCAGGTTGGAGTGAACGCAACTGTACCTATTATACAAATTCAGTTAAGATTGGTCGTTATACAACAGACAGAGAACTATAAACTAAATAAAACAAAGTCTAAACAAATTTTTTATTCATTAAACAAACAGTATAAGATAACATTTTATGAAGTTTATCTTATTCAATAAATTTGATTTTTAAGAAGTTGTGTTAATTAACACAAATATTTTTTGAGAGAAAACACATATATCACTACTATTTACTACGAAATGCCTTGCGTCGCGCCAGGTATTCCTACACAGACTCTCTTTGACCCAAAAGAGAACTATCCTCCGGGGGTATTGAGGGATGTGGTAATTGATTTGCCTAATCTGGCTTGCCTATTGGAAATGAAATTCTTCCCAGAATGTCAGGAAATAGTCTTTGCTATGCAGAATAGAACACCTAATCCGCATGAGTTGGAACTTGCTTATCAGTGTGGTGTAGCAAAGAATGACCGAGCTGAAGATAGTTGGAGTTTGGACGAAATTTCAAGTGAGAAGACAAAATGGAAGAATAAGAAACTCATGGTGGAGTGGGATAGAGACAAGTGTAAGTTGTTGAAGGATGATATTGCGAAGATTGTAGAAATTCTAGAATGGCAAGAAAAAAATCTTATAGATATGCATTTAGAGGACGAACAGGCGGTGTGGGAGAGCGAAGATGGAACATTGGGAGCATGTGGTGAACCTGAGTTTGAAAAAGAAGAAGATGAATGGGTCAAAAATCATTCTTTCACACCAGAAGAAGAAGAGTTCTTTGAAAAAGAGATTAGTGATATGAACCTCCATCACTTGCGCGCTTCTTCTGGGCCACCTACAGGTGAATACTACATGAATGTAAACTACAATAGTACATCGGGTCTTCCTGAAAAAGGCGCTTGTTGGAGGAATGAAGAGTGGTGTCCTGACTTGGGGAGACTGGAACTAATGAGAGTCCCAGAAGGTTATGGTTGTTTCTCAACATTCAATCCAAAATTTAAACCATTTGGGATACAATGGCCTGGTGAAATAGTAGATAAAACAGAAGGTGAATGTAATGAAAAAAGGTTTAGCAGACTACAGAGTTGTGGTTCATGGATGGAGTGGATGATAGATAACGAGGGTAGGTTTGTAGCCAACGGTATAGTGAAAAAATTTATACCTTTCAGAGTAAACAATCCATTGTGGGGATGTATAGTCAAAACAGAATATGGTGATTGTATTGTACCAGAATACCTTGTTACTAAAAACAAACTAAAAGTAGGAGATGAAGTAAAACTTCTGTGTAGAGACAATGATAGAGGTAGTATTCCACTAAAATGCTCAAAAGTGATTAAGTCTGGTCCAGGATCTTGTGATGAATTTGCTTCCTGTGGTTGGTATTAACAAATAAATGAATTAGTTAAATTTTATTTAGTTACTTAAATATAATATGTTATCTAATAGTATAAATGATGAAGTTTTTTTATGGGTTAGCGATTATTAATAATGTTATTGCGCAAGATATGACAATGGTTGGTGGAACACGAGATGCTAACAACTGTTTAATTGGTGCCGGTTATACTTGGTGTGAAAGTAGTCAAGAATGTCTAAGAAGTTGGATAACGCCCTGTGAAGATAATTTTAATGGATGTGATGATTGTTTACGCAAACAGCAAAAAGGTCAAAATATTGCGTGTCCAGAAGATTGTAGTTATATTGCCGTAGATCCACTACCTGTTCCAATTTATGAACCAATGCCACCACCTATGCCACCAATGCCTCCAGTGACAACAGCATGTCCAGATGTAATGTGTATGATGTATTGTCCAACGGGTAATCAAGTTGATTCTAATGGATGTCAAATGTGTGAATGTAATGAATTACCTGTAGCTCCACCAGCACCCGTTGAACCAGTAGATGTTGAACCACCAGTAGATGATTGCCCATTAATTCAACCATCGTGTCAAGGTCATATGTATGTTTGTCCTAAACTAACAGAAATCACCAGATGTAATCAAGGTGGTATCACAGGACACACTACTTATCAATTATCATTAGTAGTTCAACCTAACATGAATGTTAAAAATATTTATGCTATTTATGGTGACTCAAATAATAAAAATATGATGCACATCCCAGAAGCATATCAAAGTTCTGTAAATAAAGGTCAAAATATCGGAGGTGTGAGTGAATATATGGTTTCTATTTTTCCAGAAACAAATTATGATTCTTGGTTAACAATTGGCATAACTAATGGTGACCCAACTAATCTTATATCAGCTGTAGGTATTGATTTTAATAGCTGGTCTGAAAGTAATGCTATGGATATTGATAATGGTGCAGTCTTTGTTATGGATCCATCTTCAACCGATTTAAGCGAACAAGGTACAGAAATAATTATCGCTCAACTTACTGTCCCAACACAATCCACCGCAACAGCAGTTATCAACGTTCAAGGTAAAACAGAAAACTATAATAATGATGTTAGTACAAAGTCATGGTCAGAAAATAATATTCATTTTCCTTTGATACCGCCTCAAAGCATTGATCCAAATACTATTCCATCTACATGTGTATCATGGTATGATGGTTGTAATACATGTCGTGCTAATAACGGGCAACTGGGTTCATGTAGTCGAATGATGTGTTTTAGAGAAGATGAACCACGTTGCTTACAATATGCCACTTCTGGTCACTAAATAATTACTTAAAAAAAATATAATATAATTATATAAAATGAGAAAGTCACAAGCGGTAGATTATGAAAATTCAGAAAGTTTATTGAATTTACAAGCAGAAAATAAAAAGGGATTTAAATTAAAGTGTTGTTGTTTAACTATAACTCATACTTTATTCGCAATAGGTGGTTTCACAATAGCAGTTATTCTATACAGAAGAGGTGATTTAGATTGTTTAGATGGTTCCCTGTAATTTAACGAAATCTGTTTTTAAAAGATTTCATAATTTTTGGAGTTTCACGTTTAGGTGTTTCCGGAGATGGTAAATTAGGAATAGGTTTTTTTATATATTCATTATAAGTATCTTTTATAATTTTACTCTTATCTATGATGTTTAATTTAGTCAATGCATTATACATTTTGTGAACAAATACATTAAAGCTTCTATATCCAGGATTCAGAATATCATGTCCAATTAGATTGATTCTATAGATAGTTTCATCTGCCATTTCCACAATATCTTCATGACATATTGTAGATGATTTATAAAGGATTGTCAATATATCATCTAATTCTCTAATATTACAATTTCTAAAATCCAGTTTGAGAGTAAAATCTATGTCCCTCATACCCTTATTATTTGAAAATAGAATGCTGAGAAAGTATTCATTCATCTGTCTTTTAGATTCTTCTATACAAGCATTTATTTGAACGAGATCGTCCATTTACTTACATTAAGTTATATTTAATCAAATTTGATTTAAAATTATTAGGAATATAATATCTACAAATATATGAGAAATGCCCGCTTTAGCTATCGCTCGTGCTAATTCAATTAAGACAAACAACTTTGTATTCAGAGAAAATCTATATGCTTACATTAGACTAGAAGAAGAAAGAATAACAAAAGAGAATAAAAAGAAAAAGAAAATATTATGTAAAAATAAATGAGTATTATACCCTACAATCATTTAATGGTCTATCACAGAAATAATAAATTTAATGGGAGAAACAGTATTCTAAAACAAATTAAAGAGATGTTATCATTTTTTTGTCACAAATATATTTATGATAACTATTCTTCTAATAAAATTTGATTTAGCTTTAGTATTTTTTATCAAAGAATATAATAAATATGTCTCAAACAGAAACATTACCTCACACAGCCAGACGAAACCCTATCAAATATGCGGTGAAGATTGATAATGTTGAACCTATGGCAGACGGTCAGCAAATAGGTTCAGACCAGTTTAATATGAAACTCATCAATAAGGCAAGACCAAATGAACAAGAGATAATTGAAGCAAAGACAGAATATCTGAAATTTATCGGATACAGAAACTCTTTGAAACAAATCCATTCTGTGGTAGGAGAAAATACTTACTATCAGTCCTTGGGTATCGAAAAACCTTACAGCAAATTTTCCAAATTTAAGATATATGCTGAAACAGCTGTAAATTACAATGATGAAACCAAATCATTAAAACCATTCTTCAACGAAAAATTCAAAGATCTTTGTAGAGAAAATAGTATTGCTCCATTTAATCTCTTTTAACTATGATTATCTTTCATATATGATTTAGGTAATCCAACCATCCTACCAATAGGAACACCGCCTAGCAAATGAAAATGTAAATATTCAATTTCTTGTCCTCCATTTTTACCTGAATTAGTTATTAAACGATAACCACTATCACCAATACCTTTTTCTTTAGCTATTTTATTTGCAGATAAAAGTATTTTACCTAAAAATAATTCATCACATTCTTTAACATGATTCATAGATTTAATTTTTTTATTAGGAATAATCAAAATGTGAACAGGTGCTTCAGGATACTTATCTTCAAACGCAGTAACATATTCATCTTTATAAACAATAGTAGAGGGTTCTTTACCATCGCGTATATTTTCAAATAAACTCATTATAATGTAAGTGTTCATAAAATAGTTTTAAATAAATTTGATATTAATCAATTTAAGAATAAATTATGAACACATTAGAAAACATGCCAATGGATATATTTATTGCGTATAAACTACAAAAAAGAGTTGAAAAAGGACTAAAAGAAGAGAGGTTAAGGAAAGAAAATGACCTAAAATCATATACAAACAACTCTAAAATTATAAAAAATGATTGTCATAACTGCGGACAAAACTGGTTGTGGTGTATCTGTGATCATAGTATTCTTAATGAAGGATAGAATAACTAATTCAATCTTTATATTTTACTAATTTATATTTAATTTTATATTTTTCTTTTTTTACGTTATAATCATCTTTAATATATGATTTTAATGATTTATATAAAAACCAATACCATCTTTCATAAATAATAGTTTTGTAAATCACATTCCTGTGACCAACTAGTAGCAGCCAAAAGTGAATTATAAAATATAATAAAGGTGTTCTCAAATAGGTTGTTAAACTAAGTGTTTTGTATTTAATGTAGTTTCTCAATAACCCTAAGTTAGGTGTAACTAGGTAAAGTATTAGTAATGACATTAGAATACTAATAGTTATATCTTTATATTATTTAAACAAAATATTTATAATAATCTATATTCACTAAATTCAAAGCACTAACGATTAGACCAAAGATACCATAATAATAAATATTAGATGCCATACTTGGATCAATATCTTTACAACCTTTATCACCTCTCAAATCATAAACTATTTTAACTAACCCACCTGTAAATACAATTGATAGTAATTCTATTATTTTGCTATTTGACATAAATAAATCTATAATTTTTTTAGTATTCTTATGACTCAATAGATTTGTGTATTTAGTAAATGATAAAATGATACCGATAACCGATACAACTAATATAACTAATGATATTATATAAAAATCATAATAAAAAGTCATTAACTCTGAATCAATATCTTTACAATGTTCATTTTCCCTGATATCATGGAGATATTTAGCAATATAAATATTAGTTATGAAAGGAATAAGAGCAGCAAATAATAATATATATTGTAACATAATTTATACATTAGTAAATATTATAAATACAATACATACTTTAAATGTGTTCCAGAACAGTCCGCATGTAATTGTTTAAAATGATTAACCAAGTGTGACCATATTTCAACTAAAGCATTCACATCACCCATCGCTCTATGTGCTGACTGATTAGTAACATTATAAAGAGCACACATATCTTTCATTGAATGATACCGTCTATTATGATGGATATACCTACACAGTAGCAGAGAATCAATATAAATAATATTTTCAAACATTTCATCAAACTCGGTATACCCTTCGCCTTGAACGTAACGTAGCATTCGTCTTAAGAATATATCATCAAAGGATAATCCATTATGGGCTACTAATGTAATTTCATTGTATTGATCATATATATCTTGTAGAAAGTTGAAGAATTCTAAGAATGCTTGTAAAGTCTTTTTACCATCTTTCTTTAATAAATCATTTGTAATACCAGTTATTTCTGTTATTTTTGAAGGTATCCCCTGTTTAGCTTTAGCGAGTATCATAGGAATCACTAAACTATTATATACTTTGTCTGTTTCAACACACTTAGCACCAATTTCAATAACATCTTCTTTGTAAACGTTTAAACCCGAGGTTTCAAAATCGTAAATAACAGTTGCCATATTTTATAGTAATTTAAACGATATACTTTTAAATCAAATTTAATATTATCTTTAATATTTATCATTTACCATACTTCTTCAACATAGATTTCGCCTGGTCAAGTTCTTTTTTAACTTTTTTAAGTTCATCTTGTACCACATCCAAATCGCGTTTTAATTCTCTATTAGCTTTTATTAATTTTGATAAAGAATCCTGTTCACTTAAACTCTTATCAGAAGGCGAATAAGAGTCAATAGTAGATTTAGTATTAATTTCTTTAGCGCCTCCACTCTGTTCAAATATATTATTAGAATACATTGTAGAAATATTAGATCTGTTCATTTATTATATAAAAATAAAATTAAATAAATAATGAAACATAATGCCTTGTTACAGAAGATTTGTTGCATCGAGCCCCCTATTTTCTGGCTATGAAGTATTCTTAGACATTAATAATTATCCTACAATTGACAGTATAATCAATGAATTTTACAATAACTTATATAGTTTGTTAGAACAATATAAATTTGAAATATTAATAGAAGAATTAAAAAAAACTAAATTTCATATTCATGATATAACGATGGATAATATAGAAAGTTATAATTCTGAAAAAATAATATACATATGTGATCATTGTTAAAGTGATAACATCATATGTGATCATTGTTAAAGTGATAACATCATATGTGATCATTGTTAAAGTGATAACATCATATGTGATCATTGTTAAAGTGATAACATCATATGTGATCATTGTTAAAGTGAAGATATTAAATGATAGTTATGTAGAAGGAACACAACATAATTCTGTAGTACAAATTTCACCTACACAATCAGTTGTATCTGCATCCTCTATAAGTTGTCCAGAAGGGCATTCATAAGATGAGCATTTCGTATTTATATTTGAACTATCTGCTATATTACAACAAAAATCTTGAGTGCATCCTGTCTCAGGACAAATAATATCATTTAATGTGGTGTCTTCTGGACAATTATTATCAAGTTCGATTAACCAGTTTGAACACTTATCATCGCAACATACTTCATCAGAACATTCTATACCACCTTCAGTAACAGGACATGCTATATTTCTAGTACTTTTAATAACAGTATTTTCTGGACAATTATAACGATTACCAGAACCATCAAAATTATCACATGTAAGTTTATCATCGCAACATTCTCTAATTAAACACTCATTACCACTACAGATATTAAATGGATTATAAGTAGTGCTAGTAGGACATCTAGTTGAACTAAAATTATCTGAACTACAATCTATTTGACAACATACTTCTGGACCACATTCACTGAATTCATCAGTTATACATGGATTTGTATCAACTTTGCGTTGTCCTTCTGGACATGTTCCTGACCATGTTGAACAAGTAAATGATTCTCTACAACAAGTTTCTTCATCACAATTATTGTTTACACATGGAATAGATGGTGCTTTTTCTTGTCCTTCAGGACATGAAGTTGTATAACTATCACATGTGAGTGTAACTACCATAGAATCTAAATCACCTTGCGTAACAGGGTCTGTAGAAAATAAATACAAATAAAATATTAACAAAACACCTGTGATTAAAACAAATATAATATTTTCTGTTAAATAATTTGATATATTTCTTATCATATCTTTAGTAGAATCATATGTATTGGATATGCTACCTGATATAGTTTGTTTAGTAGTTTGTAAAGCAGGTTGAGGTGTTACAGGTTGGGAGGGAGCACCTCCTAATTTCCTTTTATACTTCCGCATTATATTCTATCCCAACATTAAAATATCCGGGTAATAATTTATTAGAATCTTTTTCATTAATATCAGGTCTCCCTGGCTCAAATATCATATTTACAAAATCATCGATATAATTTACAAATGATTCTGTTGTTGAACCTGTAGCTGAATCTGTAGCTGAATCTGTAGCTGAATCTGTAGCTGAATCTGTAGCTGAATCTGTAGCTGAATCTGTAGCTGAATCTGTAGCTGAATCTGTAGCTGAATCTGTAGCTGAATCTGAATCAGCGCCAGTTGAATTATTAACACTTGCATTCACAGCAGCAGTTACTACACTTTCTACCATTTTAGCAGCAGTATCTTGTTCATCTTTTGTTCCTTCATTATCATCTGTAGAATCTTTATTAGACTGAGCATTAGATAATACAGAATACAAAGCATATGTCAAAGCGATACCTACAATAAATAATCCAACATACATGACTATTTGTTTAGTGTCCATAGTAGATGTATCAAACATATTTGTAAATGATGAGAACATAGATGATTCTTCTGAATTAGATTGACTCCCCGGATTAGATTGACTCGCCGTATTAGATTGACTCATCGGATTAGGAGGTTCTTTAGAGACAGATGGTTTAGGTCCACCTTGAACCATAACTTGATTAGTAGGACCTTGGCTAGATAGTGGTTGAGAAGTTTGATTCATTGAACCTTGATTCATTGAACCTTGATTCATAGAACCCCCTTTAGATTTTCCTTTAACAGAACGTTTTTTAGGCATTATATTATAAAATATATTTAAATTATCATTTAGTAATCCTTTTATTAACCCTTTTATTAGCCCTTTTATTAAATGTTAATTTACATTTTTTCACAGGATTTTTAGGAGGTTTTATTTTCCTTTGCTTGTAAACAGCATTCATACAAATAGGATACCCCTTAGCATCACCCTCACTTTCAAATTTTTTCAAACACTTACAATACTTCACAAATAATGCATCATCTAATTGTTTCTTTTCTTTTTTTGATAATGAAGTGTTCTTTTTTTTGCTTCTTCTTTTTTCAAGCAAAGATTTATATTTTTTTTCAGAAATACTTAATTTTAAAGATTTTCTTTTTTTAGGCATCAATATTTAAAACTAGAAAAAAAAAGAACACTTTAATTTATCCATTTTTTAAGGGTGGAATTTAATATCCATCAAGTTAAAAAATGGTTCAAAAAAACATTCGTTGGAACATTAGTAAGGAAAAAGGTGAAAAAATAGCTCATGATACTATCACAGATATTCTGATTGAGTCTAAAAACAATAAATTACTATTATCCGAACTTATTGTTTTATTGAACCAAAGAACTAAAAAAATTAAATTAACAAACCACAGAAAGAATAAACAATTTTCTCTTTACATTAAAAATATTTACGGTAGTATGACAGATTTCTTAGATAACTATAGTTTCTATGGCCTAACCTTTGTCAACTCAAGCATCTATGTATCCTTAATTGATAGTGAATTAATTAAAACTAATCTAACACCATCGATAATAAATGAGTATAGGGAATGGACATTGGTTGATAATGATGATTTTGAATTTGTATAAAATGAGTGAATATACTAAATACACTAAATGAGTGAATTTATAATTAAATATAATATATAATTAAATATAATGAGTAATAGTTTATTTAATATTAATGATCAATTAAAGGTATCTATAATATTAGTTTTAGTCAGTGGTTATTTAATATATGATAATAAACCAACATATTTCTTTAAAGAAAATGGAGAATTCAAACAATTTGGTTTAAAATCTGACGAAACACCCTTCCCCTACTTCATGGTATTAACTGTTATTGGATTTTTAAGTTACTATGGACAGATATTATATGGTGGTAAGTATGTTTGAAATGATTATGTTTAAAGTGATTATATTTTGAAGTGATTATGTTTTGAAGTGATTATGTTTTGAAGTGAGTAAATTTTAAGATATTTTTTTACTATTTATAATAATGATTAAACCTAGTTTAAGCGATTTTTCTCAATTTGCTGATAAACCAAAACCAGTAAAAGTTAAAACTAAATTTGAAGTAAAAAAAGAGCATTCATATTATATGAATATTATTTTATTGTTGATAGTTGTGATTGGATTTATTATTCTATACTACCGTAAGAAGTATAAAACAGATAGAGAAACGGATGCTAAAGAAAAAATACAACATTTAGAAGAATATATGAATGAATATATTATTCATGATATGTTGAAAGGATAAAAATATAATGTTCCATAGTAATATAATATGAGCGAAAACAATGATTATTTTGAATCATTACAATTATTTTATTCAGAAAGATTAAAATCATCATTAAAACCTAAATTTTCTAAATGCAAAGGGTGTTCTGAAAAAAAACAATTTGTTGTAGAAGAAGGTAAATTATATTATACTTGTGGTTCATCTACGGGACTCTGTGGCAAACAATTAGAAATAAATTTAGCACAATATATGTATTATCCTGGTGTAAAAGAAACTAGTAATAATTTAATAAATTTATTAAATAAAACAAATCATCCAGATATATATACTGCTAAAGAAATAAAAGAATATGAAAGTTTTATTTCAGATACTGATAAAATACTAAAAGAAGCAACTAAAGAATTTACTAAAATAAATAATTTAGATGAAAGATTAAGAATAATCCAAAAAACAAGCAAAGATAGAATTAATATGAAAAAAGAACAAAATTTATTAATGGGTAGATTTACAGAAGAAGTTGATATTACAAAAAAACAAAATTTGATTAAAGATTACATTAGACTTAATCAACAATTACAAGAAGAATATTTCACTATGAATGATATGTGTGGTAAGATAGAAAACCATATTTTGATAGAACAAGGGACTGTTAATAGAGAAAGTAATGAAGAAGGTATTGAAGAATCACCTAATGAAATACCTACAGAAAAATGGAAACTTAAAATTAGAGAAATATCAAAAGCTGATGCAATTGATATAATAAGGGGTAAATTAGATAGTGTTGAATTAATAGGAATATTATTAAATCATTTTCTAAAAAGTGATACATTAAAAAAATCAGAATATAATAGTATTAAGGGTAAATATACTAGTACTTGGATTAATATTATAAAATCATTACAAATTACAGGTGATAAAAAAATTGATTCACATAATTGGTTAGCTAATATACAATATCATTTAAATAGTTCTATTATAGAAAAAGCAGATAAGTCATCTTCTATAATTAGAATAACTGAACCTTGGAAAAAAATATTAAAAGAAGCAAAACCCAACCAATCTTTGGGTGAACCAATTAACAAAACTCTTTTACCAGAGTTACAAGGACTAGTCAAGGGTGATAACAATAATATGACAATGAATGTTATAGTTGCATACCGTGATCCAGGCGATGGTTCAAGAAAAGAACAATTACGAATATTTAAAGAACAAATGAATCTAATTTTTAAAGATCAAACAGATATTCAATTCTATATTATTGAACAGGAAACAGCGAGACCTGACTATGGTTTATTACCTGAACTGATTAAACAACCTAATTCAGATATGGCTAAATTCAATCTTGGATTACTCAAGAATATTGGTTTTGAATTAGCATCGAAGAAGAAGTCTAAGAAAAAGGATTATTTCATTTTAACAGATGTTGATCTTTTACCCAGCATGAACTTAGTTGAAGAGTATTTAAAATATCCTAAAAATCCTATCCACTTAGCAAATAAAGGAACAAGATACAATATGGATGGAAAAGATGCTAACTTTTTGGGGGGCGTTATTTCCGTTTCAGATAAAGACTTTAGAAAAGCAAATGGTTATCCAAATAATTTCTGGGGTTGGGGTGGGGAAGATAACGCATTAAATAGGCGATTTAGAGACAATCATTTAAGAGTTGAAAAACCTAATGAACATGTAATTGATTTAGAAAAACTTGATTTGAAAGAGAAGCTAACTAAATTGAAAGTAGATCAAACAAAAGAATTAAGAAAAAGAGAAAAATTGGATGAAGATCGTTCTAACTGGTCTCAAAATGGTCTTTCTAATATTAAAGATAAATTTAAGATAACTAAAAAATTGAAAGCTAAGAATATTACACATGTGAAAGTATTCTTGAATGTTGAGTCGGATATTACTTTAGAAGAAGAAGAAGAAGAAGATCCAACATACGCACCCGGTTCACCTCCACCATTAAGGGAAGACGAACCTGATGATAAATAATTTATACAGTTTTACCAGAAAATTCTAAATATTTCTGTGACAATAAACCATAAAATCCATCTATTTTTTGTACAATTAATTCTCTAATCAATAATGAAAATCCTATCACAAAAATTAAATGAACAAATAATATAGTTGATTTAATTTGTATTTTCTTGTGTTCTTCACTAGCTTTTAATTTAGCTTCTGTTTTAAGTTTAATTTTTTCGCGATTATGATCTAGTATATGTTTTTGAAGGAATTTACTATTTATATCTCTTCTATTTAAAAATTCTTTCATATCAGGTGATAATTCTTCTCTACTTATACCTTGATCTCTATCAAAGAAATAATCTTCCATATCAACAGTATTATTGATATCTAGTATATTATCATCTGATCTTTTAATATAATTAGATGCGGTACTCTTACCTCTTCTAAATATTTTCTTATTATTATTTGATTCACAGTAACCACCTTTAGTAGTAGGGACACATTGTCCTAAATCAGAACCATCAGGATTTTGACAACATTCAGCTGAATCGGCTTCAGAACACGGGAATCCAGACCATTCATAAATTACTTCACCATTATCTCTTCTAGAACGAAAACAACGTCTAATATACTCAGGTGGTTTAGTATCAGTCTCTTGATAATGAACACCAACTTGAACCCCTCCACAGCAATTAGAATTAATAACACCTTCAACTATATTATCTGTATAATAATCATCGACATACTGATAGACTCCAAATAATGCTACAATTACAACTAAACATACTAAAGTTATCATTTTTTTTGTATTAGGATTATTAAATAATTTGTTTAACATAATATTATAGTGTATATAAAAATTAAGTTTATTATAAAAATAAAATATAGAGAATAACTATAAAATGCCTACATTTGTTACGAAAGGACCATTAACAGCACCAGTAGATGTATCGGACGGTGGAACTGGGGCAACCAGTTTAACTGATGGAGGGGTTCTATTGGGTAGTGGAACAGGAGCAATAACAGCACTCGGTGTTTTGACTGCGGGTCAGGTCATTATAGGCGATGGAACGACAGACCCGGTAGCAAATGTTCTATCTGGTGATGTAACTATGAATAGTGGGGGAACTGTTACTATTGGTAATGATAAAGTTATGCCATCTATGATATCACATGCTTCATCTGTGGATGCAGCTGTTACGAATGTTCTATCATACACAAGTGGTAATGTTGTTCAATGGGCACCTTTAGCTCGTGTATGTTTCTTAGAAGGAACCACAATTACTTTACCAAATAAACAGTATTGCAATATAGAAGATTTAACGCTGGATGATAAAGTATTAACTTATAATATAAATGGATTATCTGATATTAAAGATAAAACTAAAATAAGTGAATGGTTTAGTAATTCAATGAAAGGTTCATTTAGTGAATCAGGTATCCGTAACATCTGGATAAATCCAACAGATTCTTATCTAATCATAAATAATAAATTAAGAGTAACTAATCATCACTTAATTCATTTTAAAAGAAACAATATATATTATTTTAATTTTGCTGAAAAACTTATTTTAGGTGATGAACTATTAACAGATGAAGAAGTATATGAACCGGTTGTATCTATAGAAGAAGTAAAAGATACTATCAATGTCTACAACTTTGAGTTAGATAAAGATCAAACATACTTTGCCGATAACTATTTAGTTCATCATTATTGTAAATTATGTTCGGGATACTCAAATATTATATAAATAATAAATATACTATTAATAATAAATGAGTATTAACTGTGTATTAAGAGGAACAAATGTATCATTGAGTAATGGTGAAAAAGTTATCGAGAGATTAAAAGTTAAAGAAACTTTGGTATCATATACAGTAGATGGCTTACCCCCTACTCAAGATGAAAGATTATTGGGTATTACCCATATTAATAATTTTAATGGTTCATTTTCTCACGAAGAAGTAAAAAATGTATGGAAAAATACAAAAGATATTCATTTATTAATTAATGATAGATTAGGAATAACTATGGAACATTTTGTATTTTGTAAAAGAGGTTTAGAATATTTTTGGACAAGAGCAGAAAACTTAGAGGTAGGTGATGAATTATTCACAATCAATAATACATTTGAACCAATAAGCAGTATTGATATTATAGAAGAAAAAGTAGATGTTTATAATATTCAGGTAAACAACGTATATTCATATTTTGCGAATGGATACCTAGTTCATAATGGTGCTCCTTGTACGGCATGTGCTGCTTGTGGTGCTGGATCAGGATCAGGCGGTGGTAAAGGTGGTGGTTTTTCTTAATATTCATAACTACTCTTAAAAGGTAGCAACCTATCATATAATTCTTTTAACCTTCTCGATGTATCTTTTGAACCAAAACTATCATTAAAACAAACAAATTGTTTATCAATAATAGTTTCTTGTAAACTTATAAATTCTGAATCATCTTTAACATCCATGAAAAAACAACGATTATCCGTAACCTTTATAGGTATATTATTAGTAATATGATAATTATAAATATATAAATAAACAGTAGCTATCTCATAATCACGAAATTTAAATATATTATCTTCTAATTCATTTTTAAATAATTCATTACATTCAATAATAGATTTCTTAGATAGCACATAAGGTGAATGATTCAGATAGAGCATATCAAAATTATCATTTAATTTATCTTTAAGAATATTCATAGTTTGAAAAACAGACGCTTTCCATAAATTATTCTTTATAGTTAATTTGTTTAGAGATATTACACTATCATTAAATTTATTAATTAAAATACCATCTTTAATGAAATCTTCTGGTCTAAGACTATTATTTAATATGAAATCATCATCAAATAATAAAAAGTTATCTTCAATACCCTCAATATTATGAACATATCGTTGAATAAAATGACTATTGAAGGTAGGTAGAAAATTTTCTGGTATAATATCTTTGTGATCTACTATAATAATATTATCATTTAACATCAACCAACTTGGTCGTTGATTATCAGTAACAATATATAGTTTCCCCTTCCACCATGGCATATATGTTTCTAATGATCGCAAAGAATATTTCAAATCATCATTATCTCTATTCCTTGAATTAACTAAGAGTGAATATCTTTTTTTGTATTCTTTATCTGAACCGTCTACCCATAGATATACTATAGGAATTTGTTCTAGAGTCATTTATAAGTTAGACGTTCTATACCTTTAATTATCTTTTAGAAAATGAATCTTTTAAAACAGTTATTTCAAATTCATAAAAACCTTCGTAAGCTGTAGATCTAGTTCCATCGGGTAAAATAACTACTAAATTTAACTTAGATAATTTAATTGGTGTGAAATAATTTTGATAATCTCTATGTTGTGTGTAATTATTGATAGTAGATACACTAACATCTAAGGGGATACGGTCTAATATAGGAGTCCCATATTCATTTTGCTTACAAGCTATATGAGGGATCTCTGGAACATGTAAATCTATAAAACGAACACCTGATGAAGCACTCTTAATATTTGCTCTAATCAATTCAAACCCTATAACATTAGGAATACCATTCAGTTTATAACGATCTACTAAATCTATTTCAGATTTGTAAGCAGTTGAGCCATCTAATGTGTAATTTGTATTAAAAACAATACGTCCTTTTTCCACTTGTTTAGTAAATAATTCATTTCTCAATTGTAAATACGTATCTTGTCTAGATTGATCCAAGAACCTCATATCAGAATAATCTTTAGGAACATCATATTTAACCCCTACATTGTTATTTTCAGGTAAATCACCACTTGAATCTGAACTATATTCTTCATCTTCTGAATCTGTGTTATTCAAAAAAGTATCACTTTGCATTTATTATAGTAATTATTATCTTTTTTAAATGATTTTAAATTATTTATTGTTACATTCATCTAATGTAATATATTTATTGTTACATTCATCATATAATACTAACCATAAATTATGATAACATTTTTCCATAGTTAAACAGTTAATATCATCTAAATCATTTGTTTTAGATAGTTCTTCATGGAATTTATGTATTTTGTACCCGGGAACAGATGCATTCATATGATGGATATGATGATATTCTATACCTAATGTAAAATATTTTAGATACCACGGCACTTTTATAAATGAACTCCCACATAATCCACTCTGTTTTTTATTCCATTCTTTATGAGTGACGACATAGGGTGTATTGAATGTGTGTTGATTATGGAATATCATAAAGCTTAATGAATATGATACAGATAATCCTGACAAGAAATGAGGCAAAATATCATTATTATATAAATTAAATAATAATGCGCATATTCCTAGGTTATTAATTAATGTATCAAACAAAATAAGATATAATGACTGTTTATATGTGTAATTATTAATTTTTTCAAGTAAAACTTCGTATCTATAAATTATCATAAATTTTATAAGTGGAGATACCAAGAAATAAAAAAGAGGATATCTTAATACTGTGAATATACACTTTCGTAAAGGCGAAAATCGTTTGTATTGCTTAAGTGTAATAGTTACGGTTTCATTTTGAGGATGATCTAATTTATTTCCTTTATCACCCGAAGTAAGGTGATGATTACTGTGACTGTACGACCAACAATATGGCGTAAATACAAACAACCCTAATATTGAACCTAGTAAATAGTTTAGTTTTTTATCAGGGAAATACGAATTATGACCACAATCATGGAAGATTATAAATGATCTCATAGACATTAAACCAAGCATCGGAATAGTTAAAAAACTAACATATCTTTCTTTAAAATACCACGTAGCAAATAAAGTACTGGTATAAACAGTCACATGATTAAATAAATTAGTAAATGCTTCATAATAACTTGGTTTAAATTGACTGTATTTCATTTAAATATTGATTTACTATAGTATTTATTATCTTTTTTAAATGATTTTAATATTCACTGTCTTTTAGAATTGCATGACATACATAAAATATTACGGATATTATGTTTTCCAAACGGTATTGTATGGTCATGATCTAAAACTTTTGTTGTTTTACATGCTTTTCCATATGTGAATTTAACACCACAATTTTCACAATTAGATTTGTTCATAAATTTCATATAGGTTTCATCCCAATTATCTGAAAACATACCTTGTGATTTCCAACTATTTAATCGTTGACTTTTTTTAGGTTGATTTATTCTTTTATAAAAATCTATAACGTGGGGCTCCGGTCGGTTCAATTCCCTTTTTTGCTTCTCTATTTCTTCCATTTATTAATATATTAGCGATTAAATATTAATAATCAAATTTAATGATAAATATATTTAATATTACTACATCCGTTAAGATACATAATATTAATATAATACACTAAAATATATGACATTACTGGATGGAAAAAAAGTAGCTAGAGAAATTCAAAATAAACTCCAAGTTAAAATTGATAGTCTTCCTGTAAAACCAGGTTTATGTGTTATTATGGTTGGTTCAAATCCTGAAAGTTTAATTTATGTTAATATGAAACTCAAGAAATGTCAAGAAATGAATATTAATACATATTTTTTTAATTTTAATGAAGATGAAACAGAAGATACGATAATCAATAAAATAAATGAAATGAATGAATACCCCTTAGTCCACGGTATCCTAGTTCAACTTCCTTTACCAAAACACTTGAATACAAGTTCTATACTGAATACTGTATCAAAAGATAAAGATGTAGATGGATTTCACACTTATAATGCTGGCTTACTCTTTCAAAATAAAAAATCATTATTTACACCCTGTACTCCGAAAGGATGTATAGAATTATTAGATTATTACAATATACCCATTAAAGGTATAGATATAACTATTATAGGTTGTAGTAATTTAGTGGGATTACCTTTATCCATGATGTTATTACACAGAGGTGCTACTGTGACTATCTGTCATGAGGATACAATAGATGTTAAAACTAATTGTTTGAAAGCGGATATGGTCATAGCCTGCTGTGGCGTCCCTAAATTAGTGAAAGGTGATTGGATAGAAGAAGATACAATTGTAATTGATATAGGAACAAATAAAGATAGACTAAACAAGCTAGTAGGTGATGTTGATTTTGATAAAGTTAGAGATAGATGTAGCTACATAACACCTGTCCCAGGAGGAATAGGTCCAATGACAATTATGATGGTTATAAAACAAACTATAGAATCTTGTGTTAGAAGATTAAAATAATTGTGTTTAATAAATTAAAATCATATCTATGATAGTATAATGAAAACAATTTATTATTACCAAACATTTGTAGGATTAGATAAAGCACTAACTCACATTGAAGATGTAGATGTGTTTATTGTATCTTCTATACATTTTGCTAACGACAGTGGAAATGCTAATGATAGTAGCAAAGATAAAGATAATAATAAAAAAATTTTCTTAAATGATAACAAACCATATGATCCAATCTTCAATGAATTATGGTTACAAACAGAAAAGGCTTCGGTTCAAGGTTGCACTATTATGCTTATGATGGGTGGAGCAGGCAAAGCTTACAAAGAATTATTTAGTGATTTTGACACTTACTATCCTCAATTAAAACAATTAATTATGGAAAAGTCGTGGATTAAAGGAATTGATCTGGATATCGAAGAATCTGTAAGTATAGATAATGTTAAAATGTTAATAAATCGTTTAGTAAAGGATTTAGGTAAGGAGTTCATTATAACCATGGCACCTGTCAGTTCAACTTTATCTACAGATGGTTCATCATTTGCTGGTTTTAATTACAAAGAATTATATAATTCTGAAGAAGGTTCTTATATACATTGGTTCAACACACAGTGCTATAATTCATATACATTTGAAACATATGAATCAATTATAAAAAACGGTTATCCACCCGAAAAAGTTGTTATGGGTATGGAATCAGGTCAATTTGACGATAAATCTTTTCATACAGCACTAGATGAAGTAAAAAAAATAAAAGAAAAGTATCCTAACTTTGGTGGTGTATTTGATTGGGAGTATCTAAACGCTCCACCTGTTCAAAGCGACCCAAGTCAATGGTCTAGACTAATGAAAAATATATAAAATAAAATTATTCACCATTATTCATCTTGATCATATGGATTTGGTGTAAATCTTAGATCAATTGGTTCAGCTATAACCATTTTATAACTATGAACAACATAAGCGAAACCAAATAGTATAGCACTTGTTAGAATTTGAACCCCTATATCATAAAAATCCGAAAAATTTTCACACCAATCGGTATCAAATACTCTTTCTCTTATAACTGGTTCTGAAGAACATGGATTATGGTATAGCCACATAGAATCACTACAACATTCTGGTTTAATCCATAATTCATTCTTAACATATTCACATCCTGCATCATTACAATTATTTTTATCAGTTAACATGTTATCATATATTAATCCTGCGTAACATTCTTGATTAGAAGTATTTACACATTTATATTCTTGTTTTCCCCATTCATGAGAGCAAGTATTCCACGAATTTATCTCATTACTATTACAAACATTATGAACTTCAAATACACAGACAAGAGTATCTATCAGAGATACAATAGAAGCAAATAATAAAAAGATAAATAGTAATCTGGCACCTTCGATATTATTATTTCTGACACTATAAATACTGTATAAACCTACTGGGATACCTATTAATCGTGTTCCATGTCCCATAAAGAAAGTTAATGTAGTTGATACATAGTTCCACCATAAGAAACACGGTGCGCCCCAACGAAAATATGTTTGGATGAAAAATATTGTAGCATCTAAAATTATGAATACAGCTATTAATTGAGTAAATAATCTGGTGCTACAGCAAAAAACTTTTTCAGAATTTCCTAATTTATCATTAAACTTATTTTCGATTACATTGATAGGTTGATTTAACGCGTCCATTTATTTATATTTTTAGTATTATGTTTAAACCGTTTATCTATATCCTTATAATCTCTCTTGAATAGCGTCCATACGTTCACCTTCAAACGGTCTTACGGATCTGTAACCCACATCTCTGGCTTCCAAACTTCGTGCATACATTTGTTCGTCTATCCTATCATTAGTATCCATCCTTATAGTTTCAGATACATTATTTCTCATTTGACTACCCGATATCTCTAAATTCTTACTAGGGAAAATTTTAACGCTTTCTATACCTGTCTTTAAATTTTTCATTAAATATTGATCACCATTAGTTTGTTCACCCCACGTTGATTCCATTTTACGCTCAACTTGCCATTCACAAATAACCTTTAAAGCAACTTTAGAACCCGGTTTCAAATCTGGATTATCAAACTCTATCTCTGAACGTTTTTTAGTCTTAAGGTTCATCATAAGATACTTAGGTTTTTCTTTAGTCCATGAAGAAGATTTTTTTAAACAAATATGTCTGCTATCAGGGTCAATTTCTCTAACAATAGTACCTGGTAATAACACGTTGTAGAAACTATCTTTAGGAACAGAATCTCTTACAACTTTACCCTCTTCGCTTAACCTATCTTCAATATCAGGGACAAATTCTACATCATAATCTGTTGGAACACCTTTTTGTGCTCTTATAGAATCTTTGACTCTTTCCATTAATTTATAGATATTCATTAATAAAATAATAAAATCATCATTACTAGTCAGTTCAAGGTTAGACAAAGTACCATAAATTGATTCGGGTGATTCTAAATTTAATGCTTTATATATAATTGGGTCTTCAGTGTATATACCATCTCTATGTAATGCTAAAAATCTATGAACGATTAATAATTTTAATAATAAATCGTGGACACTTTTAGTATTACTATCATTTACTTCAACTTTATCTACAATTATATGATGTAAACTTTGTATAGCAGAAATATATAAATTCATAAAATTAACTAAAATACATTGTATCTCAAAAAATACATCAGTTGATCTCCTTAAAAATATGTTTAAGTTAGCTGATTCCATTAGGGGAACAGAATCATCACTTGGTTGATGAACACTCAATTGATTTTGATAAAACATTTCATAGTTTCCTGTTATATTTCTTCTCAAATAACTTAAAATTCTGTTTGATAAGTGTAGTTCATATCTAAGATCTTTTAATTTCAAATTATATAAATTAGAACCATCAAAAGTTCTACTCATACTAATAGCAGGTGTTTCAACATTTAACTCATTTAAGGATTTATAATCTTCAATTAGTTCATTTTCTTTCTTAGAAACTTTATCTATTACAGGTGATACTATAACCCTTTTAAATTGTCCAACCAAAATATTTGGATTACTAAAAATAGTATGATCTCGCGAAATAAACCTATCTAAATCAAACTCATTTAATTTACCCATAACTTCATCACATACACTATCTATTTTAAATTTACTAAATTTGTCATTGTATTCATTAAAAAATTTTTTAACAACATTATTCATACGTTCATATGTGTTTTGACCTTCATTAAATTCGGGGTCAATAGTATCATAAAGTAATAGTGTATCGATGGTAAGAGAATCATGAGCGATATCTAAATCATTAAACATTTTAGCTATTTGTTCGGTTTTATATCCACCCGTATAACGTTTTGCTGTATCTTTAGCATTTGTTTTGCCTTTAGAACGTTTACCTTTGGCTTTAGAACGTTTGCCTTTGCCTTTACCTTTTTTCTTAGATGCTTCTTTTTTAGAAGCTTTACCTTTAGTCTTACGTTTTGTTCTTTTTTTAATAGCACCTCTTTCTTCAAATAAGAAATGAAATACACTATCTTCAGTCAAAAACTTATAGAAATTATACATAAAATTTGAAAAATCATTAATTGAAAATTTATTGTATCGTATTTTTTGTTGTAATACCGCAGTAATACTCTTATATTCACCATCATGTGCTTGAACTTTAAAAGGTGAATATAATTCTAAAATATATTCATAAACTTTGGATAAATCATTCTTACTGGGTTGAGCTTCCCATAATTCAATTACTTTTTTTAAGTGTTTTTTCATGAGTTTATTATCCTCTATTCCAGCATCATAATTAATTTGTGAAAACACTCTAACAACATCATAATTGTATTCTTCATTTGTATCTTTACAATATTCTTCATAATATCTAATTGCATTGCCTAAAAGTTGATAATGTAGAGATACGTGAGATCTTTGTTCATCTGATAACTTAGGACCATATTTCTTTGTCGCTTTCTTCTTAACTATATTATAACGAAGTTTATCTAATATATTAAATACATGCTGAACTTCTAATTTTTCATAAAAGTTTTCAACAGTTTCAAACAAATTACTATAACCTTCTACTAAATCTTCAATTGATAGGTATGTTTGTGGACCACTCATTATATAATATAGATATATTTTATTGTTATTATATTAACAATAGATTATTGGGTTCTAAACATTGTTCTAATAATTTTAAATCATTAATCATGTAATGTGGATTAGAATTATACATTATATTTCTGGAAGTCAATAATTTATCCCGCAACTTATCAAAATTTCTTGGATATTCTAAATATTCTAAACATTTATAACTATGGACACCCATTGAGGCTGACCAACGTGGAACAGCTACTGTAAGACAACCAGCATTTAAACCTTCTTGTATACCTAAACATGTGCTATCAACTTTTAAAATTTCTTTAGGGTTATCTATACCCATTTGTTTCATATTTAATTTAACCATATCTGTATTAGGTCTGGTAACTTTAGCTAAACAACTGGTTGAAACAGCTGAATCAATTTCTATACAATAGCGTTTAAGGATATCAATACCCAATTCCATATGTTGTTCATTAAAGTCTGTTGCGATACCAATTTTAATATTTCTATCTTTTAACATTTTTAGAGTGGATTCTGCTTCGGGAATAATATCTACACTGGTTTTCAATGATAACTGTTGTAGAAAACCAAAATCATCATATATTTCTAATAAGTCATTATCATAGTGTCTTATACCATGTTGTTCCAAAAATTGATATTTAAAATCATATGTATTTGAAATAGAATAAATATGATTTAATTTTTTCTTATCTATATCTTTTATTAACATATTAGGATATAAATCAATACGTTTACTAAAGAAAGCATTCCTCAAATTAATTAATGATGATAATGAATACTTATCAATAATAGTGCCACTCAAATCAAAAATAACACCCTTTATCATTTATATATTATAAAATGTTACTGTTTAAATATATAAATGTCCAAATTTATTTGATGGTTCAAGAATATATATGGTTGAAAAAAAATATATATATATATAAATGGCTACAGAATGTAGAGATCATGAAAAAAAACTAATATTAGAAGGTGATTTAGTTACACGCCACACGCGTTCAGACAAACATTATAAAGGAGAAAGATGTATTGTTACGCGTACAGCTAACAATAAACTAAATTGTGGGGAATATACTACAAACCACACATGTAACAAATATAAACGTGTTGGCCCTTACACAGGAGTAGAAAGCGGTGTCCATATGCCTCAAATACCTACGGTACCAGCTAATGAAAGCATCGAAATACCTTGGTGGTTTATACCACGCTTATATATTTATTTTATATACCGTGAGGAAAATCACGGCGGGGATACTCAATTTACGAATTATTACTATACAACAAGTGACTATACTAGACCTGAATTTAATGTGGAAAGTGTCCCATTAACACAGTTAACTCATGAAAAACAATTTAGCGGTACGTCTAATCCAACCACAATCATTAAAAATATTAATACACTAGATTTTTATTTAGAAATACAAAGTGAAGATTATTTAAAAGCGGCATTACAGAAAATATTTGACCATTGGTACTACTTAATCAATGATTTAAAAGATTATGATAATGCTTCTAATATTATAAATGGATTAAAAAATGCTGAATACAAGATAACATTATTAGATATTATAGATTTACTAGATCATTCAGAAAAACATAAAATAATATTGTTCATTAAATATTTGTTTAGTGTAGGGAGACCAGATCCACATAATAAAGAAGCAGAAAATTATGAAACATTAAGGAGTATAATTAGTGATTTAATTAATACTGTTACTAGAAGTGAATTTGATGAGAAAGTAAGTAGGTATAATCATAATTTAAGATTCCTTGGTGAAGAAGGCAAAGCGCAATTTATTACATTATATCATGAAATGACAGATGATAAAAAAAACCAATTTAAAGGAGGATTTATGAAAAAGAATAAAAGAAGAAAATCTAAAAAGAAAAAAACTAAAAGAAGAAATACAAAAAGAAAGAATACTAAAAGAAGAAATAAGAGAAAGAAGAATACTAAAAGAAGATAATATTTACATATTAAGTTTATCTTCTATTTTTTGAACGCTATGTTCTAAAGAAATAAATCTAAGTTCTGTATCATAATTAATATTAATCTTATCTTTTACAGTAGACAAACATGCTAACCACCTATTAGGTTTTTCTTCAGGTAAAACTGTTTCCTCTATAGACTCTTTAACATTATTTTTAATTAATTCATTTCTACTTAATTTAATAATATTCAATAGTTCTTCAACTTTAGCTTCTGCTAATACAGCTCTCTCTTTATATATTTCAATCTGTTTCTCAGCTTCATCGGCACGTTTTTTATCTTTATAAGGATCCCACATAGCAAACTCAACATTTGTTGAATTAACTGCTTCCAATTCATCTTCAGATAAATTACACATAGGTGATAAATTATAAACAGGTTCCATTGAATCCATTTTTTTTAAAAAGTTCAATTATAATTTATATCAAATTTGATTATAATTAAGAATAACAATTTTAACAAACAAAAATGATAAATACTATAGATAAATATGTATATGATATGACAAAGGTGAAATATACTTCTAGAGAAGAATACGATAAAAAATCAAAAGAATGTAGGAAACGTTATAAAATGGTTCCTAAGAAGACCGATGTTATCAAAGCATACAATAAATTGGTAGAAGATGGTTCACTAAAACCTAATCCAACATTTTATCAATATTCTTTAAAAAAAATGGGAAAAAGTTCATCAGGTGTATCAGTGATAACTGTTTTAACCTCACCCAATCCAGAATATACTAATATAAAAGGTGAAAAAGTGAAACAAGAATTTAGTTGTGGTTGTTCTTGTGCATACTGTCCAAAAGAACCTGAAATACGTTTGGATTGTACTATTACTGAAGTATCTGATAAAGAAATATATGTATCATGTTTTAATGAAAATCTCAAATATATTAGACATATCAATTATATTATTCATAAAGGGAAAGAATATGAATGTTCGAAGTGTTCTTCTTTTGAACTGAATACATTTAAAATAATGTTCAAAGAAGAAAATTCTACTAAAAATATTATAATTGGCGATAATATTATCGCAGTTAAAATAGAACAACCGCGTAGCTATCTAAATACCGAACCAGCAGCATTAAGAGCTACTATGAACAATTTTGATTGCTACAAACAATTTAATGATAGAGCAATGACCCTCCTAATGTGTGGTCATCCCATCGATAAAATTGAAATTATTGTATTAGGTGGAACATGGGATCATTATCCATTAGAATATCAATTTGAGTATATTAGAGATATCTATTACTCAGCAAATGTGTTTTCAGATCCAGTTAAAAGAGAAAGATATTCTCTTGCTAAGGAAATAGAAATAAATGAAAATACTAAACATCGTATAATTGGCCTAACTATAGAAACCAGACCAGATTGTATTACATTAAAACAAATTAAGAAGTTACGGAAAATGAACGTAACACGCGTTCAAATAGGAGTCCAGCATATAGATAATGATGTATTAAGAGTTATTGAGCGTGGTTGTACAATTGAAGATGCTATTAAAGGCACAAGGTTACTAAAAGATAATGGATACAAAGTTGATTGGCACTTAATGCCTGATTTACCTGGGAGCAACTATCAAAAAGATATGGAAATGTTTAAAAGTCTTCTAACAGTTAAGACTATGAGTACTTTTAGTAATCATCGCATCTACGATTTACTAAGTCCAGATAAACAACCAGATCAATTAAAGATATATCCTTGTACAACTATTCCTTTTACTTTGATTAAACAATGGTATGAAGAAGGAACGTATAAACCATATTCTGAAAATGAGGAAGCATTAATAGAAGTGATAAAATACATCAAAACAAATATGTATCCGTGGATCAGATTGAATCGTATCATACGAGATATTCCTAATATTAATATATTGGGAGGTAACACGAATGTTAATCTTAGGCAAAAGGTTCTAAAACAAATGTCGGATGAAGGTCTTCAATGTAACTGTATTCGTTGTAGAGAGATTAAGGGGAAAACAGAAACAGATTTATCCAAAGCAGAATTATTTATCGATGAATACAATGATATCGGTGCTAAAGAATATTTCCTAAGTTACTGTAGTCCTTGTAGAAAGAATCTATATGGTTTTCTGAGACTTAGAATTATAGAGAATAATGATAATACTGTATACGAAGAATTTTCAGATTATGCGTTCATTAGAGAATTACATGTCTATGGCTTACTAGTCAAACACAATAATAAAACAAATGATGTATCGTATCAACACAAAGGTATAGGTTCTAGGTTACTTTGTGAAGCAGAAAAAATATGTTCTCAAAATGGTAAAAAGAATATAGCTATCATATCGGGAGTAGGAGTCAGAGGATTTTACAGAAAAAAAGGTTACACACTCAAAAATAATTATATGGTAAAGGAACTAAATGTTAAAAATAATTTTATAGGGTTAGATGATATACTAGTCCTCTGTATTTGTGCACTAATACTTAGTGTTTTGTATGATTTGTATAATTGAAAACTGATGTATAATTGAAAACTGATGTATAATTAAATACTTTAATATTCTATCTCTCTAAAATATAAACCATACCTTCTCCTGTTTTATAAATACATTGTAGCACTTTACTTGCATTAGGACAATTTGTAACACCATTAGCAAGTGTTACTATGTCAGGTGTCAGTAATTCATTTAACATCTCTTGAATGTTTATGCCACTCATTTCTACTACACTATCTTCTTTTTCTTTATCACTACATTCTGTACCACATATTCTAACAATTGTATCAATTAATTTATCATAACTAATTGTAGTAATTCCAATGACTGAAATAATATCATTTTTTATACTTTCACTTTTACTCATAATTTAATAATTTAATAATTTAATTTTATAATTTATCAAATTTTATTTAAACGTTGTTTCTTTAACAAATTTAAATTTTATTTAAACGTTGTTTCATGACATGAACATCTTCTTTAATAGCAGCAACATCATGTGTCAACATTTTAATATCACTTTTAATTTCACACATATTTTTATCATTATATTCTACTTTTTCACCTTGTGCATTAACTTTCCCTACTAAAAAATCTAACTTTTCGGCGTGTTTCCCAGTTTGGAAGATTATACCACCAATTGAAATAGTTGCTCCAATAAAAGGTATCAGTTGTTGCGGAGTCATTTAAAATAACACTTAAATTAACTTAGATTTTTTTTTTAGATTTTCGTTTAGTTCTTTTATGATTTCTTGATTTAGGTCTTTTTGATTTGGGTCTTTTTGATTTGGGTCTTTTTGTTTTGCGGCTTTTTGATTTGGGTCTTTTTGATTTGGATCTTTTTGATTTGGGTCTTTTTGATTTAGCACCTCCTGATGTAATTTTAGATATATCTGCTATATCTGCTATATCTGCTATATCTGCTATATTACTTATATTCACATATCCACGTTTGGCCCCTGCTTCAACATAAATACAAAGATTACTATCTATATTTTTAATTTGAATTGGATTTACGATGTTAACCTGAGAATTATTTAATATATAACTTGTTTGAGTTGTTTTTTTTATGGGAACTAATTTAAATTTATCACCCTCTGGATTACTTACATTATATTTACTGTACAATGACCATGGATCCTCTATAGTAACGTCTTTGTCGCTGTCGAGAATCGGACGAATATATGTTCCATCTTTTTCATCGAATTCAAAATTATCAAGGGTGATCCAACTTTCAAAGTCATTATCATAATATTCAATATTTTTAAGCATTACGCCTAATTTATCCTGCACTTTTGTTTTTAGATCACCAATATTCTTTGCTATGACCTTTGTAATATAACTGGATGAATTCGGAACTATGTGAATAAATATAAAGGTTATTCCTCCGTCTGCTTTAGCCTGCAGCTCCTCCTTCTCCTGCAGCTCCCGCACACGCACTAGCTCATGCAGCTCCCGCACACGCACTAGCTCATGCAGTTGCTTCTGCTGCTTCGTCTTCTCTGCTGCTATCCGATCCTGCTCCGCCTTCTCTGCTGCTATCCGATCCTGCTCCGCCTTCTCTGCTGCTATCCGATCCTGCTCCGCTTCTATCCGATCCTGCTCCGCCTTCTCTGCTGCTATCCGATCCTGCTCTGCTGCTATCCGATCCTGCTCTGCTGCTATCCGATACTGCTCTGCTGCTATCCGATCCTGCTCCGCCTTCTCTGCTGCTATCCGATCCTGCTCCGCGTGTGGTGTCGGATTCGTAGGCAACGGCACGTCGAACATTTGCCCCTCTACGACACCGGGTGGCACAGTCACTGTATAACTGGCGCCGTCCGGACCGAAGACCTCCACCTTATTGCCCGTGCCAGACCCCCGAGGACATACCACAGTCAGGACTTGATTCCCTGGCAGAGCAGGAGTTGGAGCTGGAGGTAGTCTAAGTTTTTCTCTAACTTCCATTAATGCTTGTCCTAGTTTATTACAATCAGTTTTACTTTTATCCCAATACACACCAGGCTTTATATCCTTAAAACCGCTTTTTACCGCTCCAGAATAACCTCTATCTTCGGGACCACAATGATTCCCATCATATGCATTAGCGTGCAAACGACCATTACCCCAATAACAATCATTAGAACCAGCGTTTTCTACTATTATTTTTGAACCAGTTCCAAGCAATAAATTTTTTAATTCTTCAATTTGAAATTTATGCATAAGTATATCTAGCATTACACCATATCTCTTATGTTTCCATATATCCCTATTCCAGTCGTCAGGGTGATTTCTAGGATAGTTAAACGCACTGCTAGGTTCTTCATTTTTTAATATTTCTGTTATGTGATGTTGTTTAATATGTTCAGGTCTAGTAGACGCAAATATAAATTTACCAGCTTGAAAAGCATGTTCTGATGTTGGCCACGTATAACCCCTCCACGTAAAGTTTTTTTTATAAAAATTAGCAAATTCATAATATTTATTATGTTTTTCATAAAAATATATATAATTATCTTTTTTTTCATTATGAGGATCATTATCAATATCACCTGGACTAGTAGGATGCACTTGAGCAGCACCCTGAGCAGCAGCAGCACCCTGAGCAGCAGCACCACCTGGGGGAAAACCTTTTATCCAGCCAGCACCTTTTGCATTAACCCTACATGTATTACCACAATAATATGATCCTTCAAATTTAGGTCTATTATTACAAAAATGACATAGATTTATATTAGGTTTGTGTACCCATCCAACCAAGCCTTTAATCTTAACCTTAGACCACTGCGGATTACTAGTATCCATAATGCTTACAGTAGTGCCTATACTCAACGAGCCGTTTTTTACTAAATTTTTACCTTGTTTACTATCGGGATTTTTCCTTAGTTTAATACCCTTTAGGAGTGTTGCTTGCATATATATATATATATATAGATTTTATTTAAAATTTGATTTTAAAAGTGTTCATAACTTATACACAACTTATACCATGAATCTATTAATTGTTGAATCACCCGCAAAAGCAAAAAAGATTCAAAAATTCTTGGACCCAAAATGTTACAAGGTTCTATCATCGTTTGGACACATCAACAATCTTGATACTGATAAACTAATTGATATGATAGATAATGATTTTACACCTATTTACAAAAACCTCAAAGATAAATCTAAGGTTGTTAAAGAACTTAGGTTAGCAGGGAAAGGTAACTCCATTATCTTAGCAGCAGACGATGATAGAGAAGGGGATGCTATTGCTTGGCATTGTGGAAACCTTTTCAAAACAAATTTCAATGATAATAACCGCATCACATTCAATGAAATTTCTAAATCTGCTATTGAAAGGGCTCTAGAAAACAAACACAAACTCAACATGAATTCAGTAGAAGCTCAACGCTGTAGGCAACTCTTAGACCTAATCATTGGATACAGATTATCACCTCTCTTATGGAGACATATTCAAACATCTCAAAAAGGTTTATCGGCTGGTAGAGTCCAAAGCACATTGCTAAGAATGCTACAAGATCATGAAAATACTATTAAGAATTATGAACCTGAGTTTTCATATGATTTTAAAGGTTTACTACACGATGAAAACGATGAAACAAGGGTTATTGACTGTGAGTTTCACATATCAGATGATTATTTTGATGATGAATTTGATCCTAAACGCGTTCTAGAACTATTTAAAGAGAATAGAGTATTCAAAGTAACTGATAGAATTGAAAAGAAAGAAAAACGATCACCACCACAACCATTCATTACCTCAACCTTACAGCAAACCGCTCAAAATGAATTAGGGTTTCCAATTAAGATGACTATGGATATAGCACAGAAACTCTATGAAAATGGAAAAATTACATATATGAGAACGGATTCAACATATATTGCCGATGAGTTCAAAGATAAACTAAAAGAATATGTTTCAGATAAATTTGGCCTAAACTACTATCGTAATCAAAAACAAAAGAAGGTTAAAAAGGCACAAGAAGCACATGAATGTATTAGGCCTACAGATTTATCAGCCGTATTATCTGATTCATATAAAGAACAAGATAAGAAACTATATGCTCTAATTCTAAAAAGGACAGTAACATCTCATATGAAGCATGCTGAATATGATGTTTGTAAAATCCATTTGTCAAATGATGAAACTAAAGAAGTAGGTTATTATGAAGGTGTTGTAAAATCATTAACATTTGAAGGATTTCTCAAATATTCTGGACAAAGTGTCGAAAAAAAGAACACTTTCGATGAAATTGAAAATTGTATTTTAGATGAAACTGAAATCAAAGAATCTGAATCTAATCCACCACAGTACTACAATGAATCTACTATAGTTAAAAAATTAGAATCATCGGGAGTAGGTCGTCCATCAACATACGCTTCTATCGTATCTACTTTGTATAACAGGAATTATACGGTTACAAAAGATATTGAAGGTTCAGCTAAAGTAGAACCCTTTTACCGTTTAGATAAAGATGATAATATTACAGAAGGAGAACATAAGAGTGTTACATCTAAGCAAAAGAAGAGAATTGTGCTAACTGATTTGGGAGAAACAGTTTTAGAGTATCTCTTAAAACATTTCTCAGATATGATTTGTATTGATTTTACTGCGAGAGTTGAAGATGATTTAGATTTAATTAGTGAAGGTAAAACTGATTTCATAACTATTATTAAGAAAGTCTACGATGTATTTAATCCTGTGATTCAACGAGAAATGAAACAACGTATTGTAAAAAAAGATTCTCACTATATAGGTGAATTTGAAATTAAGACAGGTAAATACGGACCATACATCGTTCATAATTCAAAAACAGTAGGATTATCAAATTACATAAAATGGCAAAAAAAGAAGTTAGAAGAACTAATAGATGAAGATTTGAATAAAGTAATAGAATACCCTAAAAAGGTGGGTGACTACGAAGGTTCAGCAGTAATGCTACATTTGGGTCCTTACGGTATCTACATGAAATATAATGATAAGATGTATAAAATTAGTTATCTAAAAGATTATTCATTAGATTCATTACTATCAGTCATTCGTAAATAGTTAATTACCGCTAATATTAATAAGCCTACAAATAGTTTAATACGATTAATTGAAGAAACTTTATAATATGCTAATATAGATTCTAACAAGTTCCAACTTAAAAACCAAATAAAGAAAGTTGAATAAAGTACATACATACTTGATTCTTCCATTTATATTAATAATATTATTTTTATTTTATTTAAAACTTTAATATATATAAATAATAAATGTGTTTCACTCGTAAAAGAAGAAGAAGATGTTGTGGTTCAAAACCAGTTAAAGATGGTTGGACGGGAACAGATAATATCGGGTTTAAAACAAAATATAAAAAAATAAATAAACGTAATGACAGAAGAATACACCCAGAACCAAGAAAACCTAATACCAGTAAACGATAAACCTACCGATGAATCAGAATCTATTGACACAAACCATGATTTATTGAATAGAAGCGAACCATTTGCTCCAGCAATCAATATACCTGAAAATTTATATCATAATATTAAATTAAAATTAACAGCACTATCTAATCGTGATAAAATACTTCAAATTAAACTTGGTAGATATCAGCGAAAACATGAAAACTTAAATATGTTTATTATAGTAGTATCATCTATTCTAGGTATCTATGAAACTTTCCGCGTTAAAATAGACGACGTAGAAAAAACGCCAGTTTTAGATGTAGGTGCCAATGTTGTCCCTATATTTTTATCTGGTATCATTACGTGTACCGCATCTATCATTAAACTTAAAAAATACCAAGAAAAGAGCGATGCTATTCATTTAACAAGAGAAAAAGTATCAGTAGCCCGTTCTAATTTAAAAACAGTTCAAGAACATTTATTATTTTGTAAAAGTTCAGATGAATTAGAAAAGATACGTAAAATATATTTTAAGACAACATTTGATAGTTACTGTTCGGCACAATCTTATTTAGACAAACACGTTAAAGAAATAGATTATCTTAAATACGGTCAAAAAATAAATTATTCAGATGGTTTTTGTGTTGAAGATGAAGAGGATGAAGAGAAAGGTATGGGTTCTCCTAAAAAAGGTACAAATAAAGATAAAAATAAAGATAAAAATGTTAAAGTGAATAAACCTTTATTAAATATGAATATTAGTTATGATTTTAAAAAAGCAAGAGAATTAAATAAAAATTCAGATACAAAAATAACACAGAATATAAAAGAAGATATATCATCAGATGATGATACAGAATTATCAACACCAGAACAACACTAAATCTAACTAAATAATATTATATGAAAATATAATATTATATAATATATATGAAAATATTAAGTGTAACTTGGAATTGTGGTGATAACTATATTAATCATTTACACGGTGATTCTGAACAGTCCGATACTCTAATTAATATATCTTTATCACAATATTTTCAGGAATTGATGACTAAAATAACTGAAAGTGGATACAGTTTACCAGAAATAATATTTATATCATTACAAGAATTACCTAAAGATGTTAAATATAATGACCTAATTACAAATTTCGGGACTGAAGGCGGCGACAACGCGGTTATTGACGGTTATAATATTAAGTACGTATATACTAAAAATCCCCCATACAAAGCGTGTGGCGCTTCAGGTGAAAACTTTAAATTGGCTATAATTGTAATGGTGAAAAATGGGCATGAGGTAAGTGGTGATACTCAAATACCACAAGAAGTTTTAATGTCCGAACAGAGCAGTATGGGTAAAAATTTAAGTAGAAATTTAAGTAGAAAATTAAGTAGTAGCTTAAGTTCTTTAAGTAGAACCCTTACACCTCAGAGAAAATCATCTCGGCATTTAATTGTTGAGGATGTGGGAACGATAGAAGGCGGACAATCACGAATGTTTCCTAAAAACCGTAAAGGTAATAAATCAAATAAACAACGTAAAAAATCAAATAAACAGCGTAAAAAATCAAATAAACAACGTAAAAGTAAAAGATTATCTAAGAATTTAAATAAAAGAAGAAACACTTTTAAAACAAAAAGAAACAATAAAATTATAAAGAAACAATCATATAAAGGAGGTGATTTATATTCACGCAATCCTGATATAACTTGCGGGACAATATCATTAGGTCTATCTAAAGCTAATATGTGTAAAGGTTGTATATATTTATATGATAGTGATGATAATATATTATATGCAACAGTTCATTTACCTTTTGGAGATAATACCATTAATAAATTAGGTGATAATCTATTAACAATAATAGATAAATTAGTAAATAAAGGAATTTTAAATAATGATACTAAAATAATAATAGCAGGCGATTTTAATTCTAGAATATTACTTACAAGTTTATGTTCAAAAAAAAATAATCAAGCTATAATAGACGCTACAGATGGTTCGAGTCTAAAAACTGTATTAGATAATATAAATAGACTAGTTAATGAAAGAGATACTAGACCTTATGCAAGTGGACCATTATTAAATTGTAATGAAATGTATACTGATTCAGAGCATGTAAACCGTTGTTCAGCTAATGAACTTAGTGGTGATCCGGATGCTGTTTCTGATCCAACCACCCAATTCTTACCAACAGACGAGAGAGAAACATTAATTAAATTTTTAGCTAATTTAGATTACTTACCTAAATCTATACAGTTAGCAACGGGGAAGGCTGAGAATAACTTGGAGAGGGAGGGAGAGAGAGGGCTCGGTGCGCGTTCCGCACGCGCGCGGTCGCGAGCGATGAGCAAGATTGAATTAAACCAAAAAATATTTAACATATTAAATAATATGATGTTACCTAATACAAATAATCGCTATGGGTTACCAGTATCATATAAGTTTTCTAGCGAAGATGATCCTGAAACAGTAAATGGAACAAAATATTTTAGTGACAGAAAAAATGGCGAACCACCCCAAGGTCGCGATCCATCTATAGGAGATATAACGGTTGTATCATCAAATAGTGAAGTTTCAGGGTTACAAGTATCTAGAATGGTCGGAAATGACCATGCGACAGTAGCGACTTATATGGATTTTTCATAAATTCTATTTTTAATAAATTTGATTTTTTGTTCAAACCATCTAATAAACACTTACAGCACATTCAGAACTTTAATCATTTAAAATGAGCAAAACTGTTTCTAAGACTGTTACCGATAACTCTCTCAGGAAGTGGGAAAAGAAGTTGAGAAATGCTAGGAGTGAGGAGCAAGTTAAGAAGGCTGAATCAATGTTAAAAGCACTAAGACCCAAAGAAAAGGTTGACAAAGTGCCAAAATCTACTTTTACAGATGATCAACTCATTCAGGAAGCGATTGAAGGAACCAAGAAGGACTATAAGTTCTATGAAGAAAAGAGAGTTCACGAAAAGAAACAGTCTCTAGAGCGAGATCGGAAGAGGGCTGAAATTCTCTCAAGAAAGAGAAAGAGGGAAGAGGAAAAGGTTGCTAATCTGGAAGAGGAAAAGGAGAAGTATGAAAAGTACAAAGAAGAACAGAAAGAACACAATAAACGCGTTCTATCCCACGGGGGGCACGCGGAAAAGTTCGCAGAACAAGAAGGAATGAAGGGGAAACTGGTTGATCAACACAAGAACAACAAAAAGAAGATTGAAAAGGAATACAAAAAGTTCATCAATAAGACTTGTGAAAACATTGAACTAAGCATTCAGTTTGTTAAGGATTCAAACGAAATTTCCTACGAAGAAGCACTTACGCTAGTGTATTCTAAAACTGTTAAAGAAGAAGAGGCTACATCTAACCAAGAAGATTCTACACAACTATCTCTGACAGATAAGGTAGAGGAACCTATACAAGAGGATCCTGTACAAGAGGAACCAGTAGCAGAAGAACTAACAGAAGAAGATTGGCTAAAGATTGTTGAAAAGCACCCAGAACTAAAAAAGTAAGTATTAGTCACGTTTAAAAATTATATGATAATAAAATAATAAATTTTTTTATCCACCCTGTAATTATTCTATATTTAATGTAATATATGAAATATCATCATAAATAGAAAGTAAACAAGCATTTCCATTAAACCTTTCATCATTAACATCTCTTTCTACATAAAAATGACCATTGTCACCCCAACCAGGTCCCCATGAATTCCTTAGTACCCAAAAATATTTACCATCTGATGTTGAACTCCTTTTATCTTGGGGTAATGATTCATTTGTTTTATATACAGAACCTATAATAACAACGGCATGATTAGTATTATATACATTATAATTACAAACTGATGGGCAGGCAGTAGTAGCAGGTATATTATCTTCTGAAGGATAATCTTCTGCTTCTAGACACCATGAAGGATTTTTATAATAATCATTACAACTATAACCATTAATATTCCTCCAAGAATCATCATCACCCGAATGTTCTAATGATAAAACATAATCAGTATTCCATGATAAATTTGGATCTGTATCTGAATTTTCAGCAAAGGTCACATAACAATTAGTAGAATCAAAATACATCATTTCTTCCGTAACATAAATACCACATCTTAATGTATTATTTATTAAGTTATTATATATTGTTTTATCATTTACATTTTGTAAAAATATAACATCTCTAACTGTAATATTTTCATTCGGTGTTATACCTGTTCTACACCCTTGAATACATCTATTTTGTATAGAATTAGTACATGTATAACCATCAGGATCTAAAAATGTTTCACAACCATTATTGTCAATATCATTACATATATTATCATTACAAATTTCACAATATTTATCACAATATCCACTATAATCACAAGTATTACAAAAATCTAATTCACAAGAAAATCCCGTCCATTCACAATAACCAGATAAAACACCTGGTCTTACTCCATTATTATTACATTCTTCTTCTGAATTAATTGCTTGACACTCTTCATCATAACCTGTGGTATTAGGTTTTGCTTTACACTTCTCTATAACATTATCACAACTATCTGGATCAGGGTCAGACGCATAAAGGATATCATATGAATTATTACAATCTGAACAAAATGTTAATTCATCTACATCAGAAGGTATATAACAATTATCTAATATACTTGGGTATTCTTCTTCAGAATAAATATTCCTTTTAGAATCTCTATATAAATTTTGTATATATAATAGTTGGGTATCGGCAAAGACTCCAAAATATAAATCTTTATAATCAACACCATCTAAATCAACCAAACAATCCATTAATTGTTGAATTGATGTTCTAAATATATTACCTGTTTGATTATAATAAGCTGTATCAATTGCTTCAACAATGGTTATAGCCCAGCATATACCTATTTGCCCCTGATTTCTAATATCACCTAATTCATGGTTAATATCATTTGTATAAGTTTTTGGTGAATTTTCTGTATTTTCAAAATATTCTTTAAGGACTTTAGGTTTTGTATTTTTTTTATTTCTTTTAGATTTTCCTTTAATTTTATTAGGAAATGCTACTAAATATTTTAAAGCAGAGGGTGGTAGGTCTACAAAAGGATGATCTTTATTAACACCCTTTTTAAGATTATCATTACGGACTTTATCTACAGCATGTTTATTAACTTTAATAATTTGCTTAATTAATTTACTATGCTGGTTATTGATAGATTTTAGTTTATTTTTTATATTACTTTTATCGTTTCCTTTATCGTTTCCTTTATCGTTCCCTTTATCGTTTCCTTCATTATTTTCTAAACCTTCAATACAACCACAATTACAAGTTAAATACTTTAACAAAAGTATAATTGTTAAAATAAGAATAATATATAATAATAATTCTTTGATATCCATTATATATATAAATAATAAATTAATTTTCTAACCTCATAATAAATGATTGATCAAGATATTATCCAACGAGTAAAAGTCGCTGGTATATTCCTTCTTCAGATTTACAAAGTGACTACTGGAACTATGTTATCGCTTTTTATTCCTCAAAGTTGTGGTTCCGAAGAATCTTCGAGGATTTGTTCTCTTCAAGAAAATTACGAAAATTCCGATGGTTATCACAAAACTGTTTTCTTCTGGAACGCTTTCTCTTTCTTAACTTTTTTTACGTATTACATGATTGAATTGAGGAGAGAAGAATGGTCAATAAAGTATCTTGATATAGACAACAATAAACCCGATAATTCACTCAAACAAATTATAGTCAAAGAACCCAAGCTAGACAAAACTATGGACAGACTTAATCTATGGTACTATAGATCTTTAGTATTTAACTGTGGTGTCTACGGTATCAACTTAGCACTATCAGCAAAATTAGTCAAAGACGGATATCACAGTTCATCTACTTTGTCGTGTTTCTTTTCATTCTCTTTATTAGTATTGATGAAACTATATAATTCACTAGGAGTTGCTACACAGAGTGTTAAAAATGATAAGATGATGAGTGCTTATATGAGTGAATTTGTATCATTTAATGTTTTGGATGGAGATTATCTGGCTAATAAACTTATAAAGGATACAGTTTGTAAAGAAGATTTATTACCTAGTAAAGGACAGGAAGATGATGTAGAACTCAAAGAAGTAGTATTAGAAGAAAAACCTTAAATTAAATATACTATATTATAATGAATGAATTAATAGCATTAACAATTGTTTCAGGGATAACAGGTTTAATATCAGGTATTATCGGTGCTGGACCCGAAGTGCTGATCGTCCCTTTACTCACTTTCATGGGGATAATGCCCTCTATTAAACACCGCATAGGGACATCATTATTCATGTTATTGCCTCCCATAGGCGTAGGCGCAGCTCTAAACTATTATAAGAAAGGGTTTGTGAATGTTAAATCAGCTCTATATATGTCTTTTATATTCACTGTTTTCGCTTCAATATCAGCATATTATGCTATCAACTTAGATACGAAGGTTTTACAAAAGATATTTGCTGTATTCACTATTTGTGTAGGTATCTACTACTTTGTTAAATAATTAAAATTATAATAATTATTGATAATATATTTACCCAATTTAATATATAATATAATTTATAAATGTTTGGCGGTGTTGAGAATCATCATAAAATATGGGAAAAATATTCATTTAGTAACAGTGAATATATGAAACATTATGATAAATACCCCCCCCATATTGACAGAGTTGTTTATTTAGAATTTGCTATAGAACATATAGACGAAGAATTAGAATTAATTGAAGAATTATATGATAAATTAAAAGATACTCAAAAGTATGGGGTATTTGAAGGATCACTTCAACATAAAAATATAACAGAAATATCGGAAGAATTAATTAATAAAAAATCACATTTTGTAAGGACAAAAGATAAAGTAAAATTAAACCTTAATCCCGATAAATTAACTTTATATGGTAACCCTTGGTTAGATACTATTAGAAACAAAATTACAAACATTATGGATGATATAGAACAAGAGTATTTAGTATCATCCACTTCTGGTAGATCATCTAGTAGATCATCCACTTCTGGTAGATCATCTAGTAGATCATCCACTTCTGGTAGATCATCTAGTAGATCATCCACTTCTGGTAGATCATCTGGTAGATCATCTAGTATATCACATATAGGTTATATGAAAAAGAAAAAGAAAAAGAAAAAGAAGAAGAAAAAGAAGAAAAATAACAAGAATACTAAAAGAAAATAATTTATTCAAATAATTTAGTATTCTCTACAATAGTTAATTCAAATTCAAAATAATTATCCCCATTATTGCTATGATATAATTTATCATGACCTGTATATAATTGTATGCTTAATGAACTTAGCTTAATTGGATAAAAATAATTATTTGTCTGTAATTCATTACTAGGTGTTTCATAATAAACTAATGACCCCGATTCAGCATTTAATGGTATTCTATCTATAATTTGTTTTTTACTTCCCATTTTACATGCTATATCAGGTATTTCGGGTATCACTAAGTCTACAAAATGTTTTGTTTGATCGACTATATAGGGGAAAATATATGTGCTGGTTAAATCACCTGTATCATCTTCATTTTTAGCACCAAATAAAAGGTAAGATGAACTATGATTATCACTACTTGTTTTCCATAAGAAATAAAAATCATCACCAAATGACCATGTCAATTCATACTTATAAGTAGTGGTATTATTTGTGATAGTAAATGTTTTACTGGTAGCAGTATTTAATGTATCTACAAAATGATTCCCTAATTCACTAAATGTATAAGTTCCTGGTGTTAAATTAAAGTTACTAGGTGTTCCACCCAAATTATAATCAACTCTTTTATTATTATCAGTTATAGTATGGACAGTATGGGGTATAACAGCCTTTACTAATCTAAACCCTATAACATTCTTATAAACTTCGGGATAATTATCTTGACCAAAGGTAACTTTATAATCTGAAGTATTAGTTAGAGGTTGTAACGAAACACTATCGATTATTATATTTTTTTTGATAATATCTTTTATAAATAGTTTTTCTCTAAAATCTTTGTATTCAGAATTATTCTTAATTTGATTCGCATTAAATTCCATCATAGATTTTGTTAAATTTCTTAACTCTTTTTTTAAAGTTTTCATGTACAATGTAAATTCATCATATGATACATTAGTAGATTCAGTAGATACAGGGTTTGTTATCTGCTTCCCTTGTTTTCTCACCATATCAAATATGAATATACATAATATTATGGCTATTGCTCCTCCACCTATGTAATTCTGATATTTTTCAAATAATTCATACATATTTATTTAATAAATATAAATATTATAAATTATATTAACATGCCTAATAAATCATTCAAAACACCAAGTAAAGCGGAAGAATTTGTAGAAACAACTAATACAAAAAATTCTTGCCGTGTGACTACTACAGAAAATATAAATTTAAATAATACACAAACAATAGATGGTATTATCCTTACTATAAATAACAGAGTATTAGTTAAAGATCAAACAGATAGTACTAAAAATGGTATATATATTTGTAGTAAAGGAAAATGGAGAAGAGCACCAGATATGAATACCAGTGGAAAATGTAAATCAAGTGCATTTACTTTTATCGATGAAGGTAATACTAATGGTAATAAAATGTTTGTTTTAACTACCAGTAATCCTATAATACTTGAAACTACGGGTTTAACTTTTACAGATTTTACAGGGGGTGATGGAACTCAGGGGGCTACAGGGGCACAAGGCGCCACAGGTTCTAAAGGAAACACCGGATCAACAGGGGCAGTTGGTGCTCAAGGTGCTACAGGGACAACAGGTGCAGGTGCTCAAGGTGCGACAGGATCTACTGGAGCAGTGGGTGCTCAAGGAGCGACAGGGTCAACGGGTGCTGGCGGTGCTCAAGGAACTACCGGATCTGGCGGTGCTCAAGGAACTACCGGATCTGGCGGTGCTCAAGGAGCAACAGGGTCAACTGGTACCCAAGGAACGACAGGGTCTACAGGAGCAGGCGGTGCTCAGGGGGCGACAGGATCAACAGGAGCAGGCGGTGCTCAAGGAGCTACAGGAACAACAGGAGCTGGAGGTGCTCAAGGAGCGACAGGATCAACGGGTGCTGGCGGTGCTCAAGGAGCAACCGGATCTACAGGATATACTGGGGCCCAAGGAGAAACAGGATCTACTGGAGCAGGAGGTGCTCAAGGTGCTACAGGGTCTGCTGGATCTGGAGGTACTCAAGGTGCGACAGGATCAACTGGTGTTCAAGGAACAACAGGAAGTCAGGGTGATAATGGTAACAATACATATGGTGCGGGATTTAATTACGATACATCTACAACTGAAGGCGACCCAGGTAATGGTAAATTTAGATTCAACACATCTGATCCAGCATCTGCTAAAGAATTTTACATAAGTGATACAGATAATAGTAGTTTAGGAGTTGGACCTATATTTAATACTTTAACAAATTCTACTAATTCAAATAAAGCTATTGTAACTATTAGAGGTATTGAAAATCAACAATATTTTGATAGTTTTTATGTTACTGGTCAAACTGATAATGGAACATGGAGGAAAATAGATTTAATTCATATAGATAAAAGTGGGTGGTCTAATATAAATAATAATGATTCAACATTTATCTCAATAAATTTAATAGGGAATAAAGGTGCTACTGGAACACAAGGGGAACAGGGCGTTCAAGGCACTACAGGAGCAGGAGGTGCTCAAGGTGCAACCGGGTCAACTGGAGCAGGAGGTGCTCAAGGTGCAACCGGTTCTACTGGAGCAGGAGGTGCTCAAGGTGCTACAGGATCAACGGGATCAACCGGTGCTCAAGGTGCAACCGGAGCAGGAGGTGCTCAAGGGGCAACCGGAGCAGGAGGTGCTCAAGGGGCAACCGGAGCAGGAGGTGCTCAAGGGGCAACCGGATCTACAGGAGCTCAAGGTGCTACAGGTTCTACAGGAGCAGGTGGTGCTCAAGGTGCTACAGGTTCTACAGGAGCAGGGGGCGCTCAAGGAGAAACCGGATCAACAGGATCAACAGGTGCTCAAGGTGCTACAGGTTCTACAGGAGCAGGTGGTGCTCAAGGTGCTACAGGTTCTACAGGAGCAGGTGGTGCTCAAGGTGCTACAGGTTCTACAGGAGCAGGAGGCGCTCAAGGAGAAACCGGATCAACAGGATCTACAGGTGCTCAAGGTGCTACAGGTTCTACTGGTGCAGGTGGTGCTCAAGGTGCTACAGGAGCAGGTGGTGCTCAAGGTGCTACAGGTTCTACAGGAGCAGGGGGCGCTCAAGGAGAAACCGGATCAACAGGATCAACAGGTGCTCAAGGTGCTACAGGTTCTACAGGAGCAGGGGGCGCTCAAGGAGAAACCGGATCAACAGGATCAACAGGTGCTCAAGGTGCTACAGGTTCTACAGGATCAACAGGTGCTCAGGGAGAAACAGGTTCTACAGGAGCAGGCGGTGCTCAAGGTGCGACAGGGTCAACTGGATCTACAGGTGCTCAGGGAACAACGGGAACTACTGGAGATAAGGGTGGATTACTATATAGATTTGAAGGTAGCACTACCAGTGCTAACCCTGGTTCGGGTGATTTTAGATTAAATAACGGAACAATAGGAAGTGTTTCTGAAATATATTTAAATAATACAAACCGTGATGGAACAAATATAAATAACTATATTTTAACATGGGATGATTTAGGAATATCTAATAATAAAGGAAATTTAATTTTTAAATCTAATACAAATGATGATAACACATATATTATATTTAAAATAACATCATCTTTAACAGATAATACCGGATGGTTTACAATACCGGTTAGTTATATTTCAGGGACATTACCAAGTGCACAAGAATTAATGGTTGTTGAATTTATAGCTAATGGAATACAAGGGACTACTGGTTCTCAGGGCGCAACAGGATCTACTGGAGCAGGTGGTGCCCAAGGCGCTACAGGATCTACTGGAGCAGGAGGTGCCCAAGGTGATACAGGATCTACTGGAGCAGGTGGTGCCCAAGGTGATACAGGATCTACTGGAGCAGGTGGTGCCCAAGGTGCTACAGGATCTACAGGGGCAGGAGGTGCCCAAGGCGCAACAGGTTCTACAGGAGCAGGAGGTGCCCAAGGTGCTACAGGATCTACAGGGGCAGGAGGTGCCCAAGGTGCTACTGGAGCAGGTGGTGCCCAAGGCGCAACAGGTTCTACAGGAGCAGGAGGTGCCCAAGGTGCTACAGGATCTACAGGAGCAGGGGGTGCCCAAGGTGCTACTGGAGCAGGTGGTGCCCAAGGCGCAACAGGTTCTACAGGAGCAGGAGGTGCCCAAGGTGCTACTGGAGCAGGTGGTGCCCAAGGCGCAACAGGTTCTACAGGAGCAGGAGGTGCCCAAGGTGCTACAGGATCTACAGGA
>Ga0206126_10000534_pt1 | contig 50235 bp, 42 predicted proteins | sample Helgoland_Spring_5_FD_148621 | JGI IMG/M metagenome (GOLD analysis project Ga0206126, IMG submission 148621) | Pelagic subsurface seawater microbial communities from Kabeltonne, Helgoland, North Sea - Helgoland_Spring_Bloom_20160412_1 | ecosystem: Environmental > Aquatic > Marine > Epipelagic ...
TCGGCCTTTGGTCGTCCCGGGGGATTCGGAGTTACGGATTACCTTGGGTGATAAGGTCGGCGCGGAAGCCAAAGTGAGTTTTGACTCTCAGCTCGAGTTTAGGATGCATCCTGGCGAATCCCTGCACATCAAAAAGCACGCTAAAACGCTCAACCTAATTCACCCCAGAGGTCAGAATTTTTATGGGGTTTGTCGATCAAAGCTGGGTTGGGCAAGTCGATAAGTCGTTATCGCGAATGCAGCCAGGCCACGTCTTGCCCTAGTCGCCAAATAATCTTGCGGCCTTGAACGCGGCATCAGCCCGATGCGAGGTCCTCGGGCGCGTCCACATCTTGAAGAATCCCTAAGTCGTCCACCTCGATCATTTGTACTGCTGGGGCCTCTGCTTTGAGCAGGGTGCGCGCGCCTTGGTCCCCGGTTAAGGCCCGCATCGCGTCAAAATAGGCGCGGTGAAACAGAACGGGGTGCCCCGGACGGCCTTGATGACAGGGTTGAATGATTGGGTAGGGTTGGCTTGCCGCACGGAACGCAAGGATCAGCGTGCTCAGCGTACTGGGCGCGTGAAAGGGCATGTCACCTAAACAGATGGCGGCGCCTTGCCAGTGGGTTATCTTGGCCGCACCATGGGCCAAGCTGTGACCCATGCCAAGGCCTGCGTCGTTGGCGAGGGTTGTCGTCAGAGTTTTGAAGCGCGCCGACAGCGCCGTCGCCAAGGATTCATCACCGGGTCGCAGAACTAAAAGGGTTTCCTCAAAGGCCGGTATGATTTTACACAGGGTCGCCTCGAGCAAACTGTCTCCACTGGGTAAGGACGCGAGGCGTTTATCGCTTCCAAACCGGCGGCCTCGACCGCCTGCCAGTACGACTGCGCCGAGCGGGCCCAAGGGTTAACCGACCGCTCGAAAGTCCGCTTGCACGGTGTTGCCAGCAGTGCTTCGCAGCGCTGTGAGCTGCGCTAAAATGGCAATCGCGATTTCAGCTGGCGTTTTGCTACCAATGGGTAGGCCAACCGGCGCATGCAGGCGCGCGATCAAATCATCCGAGATATCCAGTTGTTTGAGACGGGCTTTGCGGTTTTCAGAGGTTTTCGTCGAACCCATGGCGCCAATAAAATAAGCGTCGGTGGTCAGCGCTTCCATCAGACCCATATCATCAATTCTGGGATCATGGGTTAAGGCAATGATGGCGGAAAAGGAATCCGTTGCTTGGGCCCTAATGGCGTCGTCCGGGTAACTGGTGATCAGCTGAACGCCCTCGACCGGCCACTGCGCCATCAGGTTTGCTCGGGGATCGCAAACCACGACTTGATAGTCCAGTGCCTTCGCCATCTCAGCGAGGTATTGCGAAACTTGCCCGCAGCCAATTAAAAAGAGTTGGTGGCGCGGGCCAAAGGTTTGGTGCAAGGTTTTCTTGCCCGGGGTGTTGTCGAACGCGCCGTCAAACTGGAGATGTCGAAACCGCTCAGTCTCGGTGAGGGTCATATCACCGGTTGCGATATCCAAGGTTCGCTCGATGCACGCGCGCTGTTCAATCCGCTCGGTAATCGCTTGGAGGGTGTCCAGGTGATGCTGATCGACAAAAGGCTCAATCACGACATGGAGTTGACCACCGCAAGGCAGGCCAAAGCGCTCTGTTTCGGCTTGGCTGACACCGTAGACCAGCACTTCTGGGCAAGCGTTGGCCATCTCGCCGCGTTGTAATTTTTCAAGCAGGTCTTCTTCAATACAACCGCCGGACAAGGAGCCTGCGATTTGGCCTTCGCTGTTACAGGCGAGTAAGGATCCGATGGGCCTGGGGGACGACCCCCACGTTTTAACGACGGTGCACAACCAACTGGGTCGACCTTCTAAGACCCACTGCGTGAGTTGTTTTAAGACCTGTTGGTCAGCGTTTTCCATGGCCATAGCGGTTTGCGGTTACAATGTTGGGCGAGTCAGAAGTGTACAACATTTTACCTAACAAGGGAGGTCGGGCGCGGTCATGGCGACACTGCAATTAGCCTTACAACTACCGCAGGATATCGATTTGCGCGGCTTTTCATTGTTGCTGCACACTCAAAATATTGTCCATCGGATTACCCTTGAAGGGGTTTATCAAGTCGTTTGGATTGGCTCGGATGAGGATCCGGCGGCCGTCGTTACGCTCTATCAAACCTGGCTAGCGCAAGCGCCCGTTGTGGGGGCCGCGAGCCCCGGTCTGATGGGGCGTCTCATCAAGAATGCTCTGGCGTTCCCGCTGACCGTTTTGATCATTGTTTTAAACTGTGGCCTCGTTTGGGTTGGCCTGAAGGCCTCGGAAGGAGATTTTTCGGGCTTGATTCAGCAACTCACGATGACGCCCATGACGCTGACTGGTGGGTACCTGGTCTTTGAGCCTCTAACCGCTACTTTTGCGCAGCAGGCCTACTGGCGGCTCGTGACGCCGATGCTGTTACATTTCAGTTGGCTGCATTTGGCTTTTAATCTGTTGTGGGTTTGGGAGTTGGGGCGTCGAATCGAAAAGTTGCACGGCATATCGCTATTTCTTGCGGTGACGTTGCTGGGCTCCTTAGGCGCCAACCTCATGCAGTTCACGTTATCAGGGCCTTCCCTGTTTGGCGGTATGTCCGGGGTCGTCTTTGCGTATTTAGGATACTGCATGGTTTGGGATCGAATGCGGCCTCGCAACCCGATTGGCCTTGCCCCGGCTGCCTACTGGGTGATGTTGGGTTTCTTAGCTTTGGGATTTACCGGTGTGCTCGACTTACTCGGATTGGGCGCGCTGGCCAATGGCGCGCACTTGGGCGGTCTGCTTGCGGGTGCGGTTATCGGTTTAATGGCCCCGGTCGTCGTTTCAAAGCGGAACGTTAAAGGACGTTGAGCGCCACCTCATACCCCGTATATTTCCGAAGGTTGATGACCGTATGGTCTAGGATCAAGTACTGCGCCTTGATTCCTAAAAGGGTGCCCTCAAGCACCGGTGTTTTATCCAAATTATAAGACTTCACTTTTTCCGGGTATTGGGTCACTGGATAGGTGAAGTGCATGGTCTCGGCCGTCGCGGCAAGCGCCATCGCGCCGGGCTCGAAGTCAGCTTGAATCAAGGCAATCGCGTCAGCGGCGAGGTTCAGTAAGCGGTCGCGTTCTGCGGGTAGGTCTAAGACGTCCCCGGGACCCTTGAGCATTCGTTGCCATTGTGTTCGATCGCTAACGTGGGCTTTTAAGGCCGCTTCCAAAAGTCCGGATTGCCGCCTGGTGGCGGCCGTCATAATCACAAGGCCTTGGGTTGCCCCCTGATCCAGCCAGCGACTGGGTAAGTTTTCAGCTCGGGTTATACCGACTTTTAGACCTGTGGAGTTGGCCAAATAAACCCGATGTGGTTGCATGCAAAACTGCTCGGCAAAGGTGTTGTCCCGGCAGGTCCCCAAATGAAAATGGCAGCGGTCGGGGCTCATAATACAAAGATCGCACGACGCGAGCGTTTGGAAGCACGGATAACAATAGCCCTGAGAGAAGCTTTTTTTGGTTGAGCGGCCACAATGTTGGCAGATGATTTTTTGAAGAAACTCGAGGCGAACCCTTTGGCCAATGAGCGCATTCATATCTTGCGTGGCATCGCCCAATGCCAGGGTGTACTGCACCTCGGTGTCGGCGCGACAGGACATTTTAGAGAGTTGGCCTTGCATTAGATGCCCCTGGATCGGTTAGGAAGTCTCATTGTACAGAATCGCGCCCAATCGATGTGAATTTGCAGCGCTGGTGTAGAATGGGGTCGTCTCGGTCGCCCTTGGCGGTGAGGCAACAAGAACCCGCGCGGTTGGGTAAGACAGGGTAAGACGGGCTAAGACAGGGCACGGCGGGTTCACTAGGCCGAGCGCGATGTAACGCGCCAGCAACCCACACAAAAATGAAGCAATCCAGAACAGTCAGGAAGAGGTCGTTATGAAAGAAGGTCAGCCCAGTGTCATTTATCTCAAAGATTATCAGGTGCCGGATTTTCTGATCGATAAAACGATCTTGCGATTCGAAATCCATGACGACCAAACGCGCGTGATCAGTCAATTGTCGATGCGCCGTAATCCAGAGGCCGCGAGCATGACCGCGGATTTAGTTTTAAACGGCGGACCGGGCCTGACAACCCAGGCGATATCCATTGATGATCGCACGTTGCTCAATAATGAGTACCTAATCACGGACGAGCGCCTCACTTTAAGCGGGCTGCCCGAGACCTTTGAGCTAAAGACCGAGGTCTGCATTCGGCCTCAGGACAATTTAGCGTTGTCCGGGCTCTATCAGTCTGGCGGCATGTTCTGCACCCAGTGTGAGGCCGAAGGGTTCCGCAATATAACCTGGTACCTGGATCGCCCGGATGTGATGTCGGTTTTTGAAACCACGATCGAGGCCAGTGTCAGTCAGTTTCCGGTTTTATTATCCAACGGCAATGCAATCCACCGCGAGATTCAAGGTGATCGTCAACAGGTAACCTGGCAGGACCCGTTCAAAAAACCAGCCTATCTGTTCGCCTTGGTGGCGGGCGATCTTGAACACGTCGAGAGTGACTTTATCACCCAGTCAGGGCGCACCGTGACGCTGCAGATCTTTACCGAACGTCATAATATCGACAAGGTCGACTTTGCGATGGACAGCCTGAAGGCCTCGATGACTTGGGATGAAGTGGCCTACGGGCGCGAATACGATCTCGACATCTTTATGATCGTGGCGGTCGAGAGCTTCAATATGGGCGCTATGGAAAATAAAGGCCTCAATATTTTCAATACTTCTTGCGTGTTGGCGCATCCTGACACGACGACCGATGCTGGGTTTCAACGGGTCGAAGCCGTGGTCGCGCACGAATATTTTCACAACTGGTCTGGCAATCGGGTGACTTGCCGGGACTGGTTTCAGCTTAGTCTAAAAGAAGGTTTCACGGTGCTGCGGGATCAGCAGTTTTCAGCGGACCGCTGGTCACGCGGCGTGTGCCGTGTCGGGCAGGTATCAACACTGCGAAGCGCACAATTCCCGGAAGATGCGGGACCCATGGCGCACCCGATCAGACCCCCTTCCTTTATTGAGATTAATAATTTTTATACGGCGACGGTCTATGAAAAGGGTGCCGAGGTGGTGCGGATGCTGCACACGCTATTGGGCGAGGCTGACTTTCGGTTGGGCACGGATTGCTATTTTGACCGTCATGATGGTCAAGCGGTTACCACCGAAGACTTTGTCAGAGCGCTTGAGGCCGCGAGCGGGCGTGATCTGACGCAATTTCGACGTTGGTATGAACAAGCCGGCACGCCGGTCGTTACGGCATCTGGAGAATATGTAGCGGATCAGAAAATCTATCGGCTGACCCTGTCTCAGCAAACGCCGGCGACCCCTGGGCAAAGCGATAAAGCACCGCTTCACATGCCGATCACGTTAGGACTGATTGGACCGGATGGTCAAGATCTTGATTTTGAGGGTGCTGAGGTCAGTCTAGATGGCCAAAGCCGGAGTCAGGTTTTGTCGCTGACCGAGGCCCAGCAAGTGTTTGAGATAAAAGGGGTCGCGCAAGCGCCATTGCCGTCAATTGCGCGCGGCTTTTCAGCACCGATTAAATTATTGATGGATTACAGCGCAGAAGAACTGGCGTTCTTGTGTCGCCATGACAGCGATCCCTTTAATCGCTGGGAAGCGGGTCAGCGCTTGGCGGTGCTTTCTATCGAGGCTGTGCAGTCGCAATTGGCCAAGGGTGAGGCCCCGGTGGTTATGCCGCTTCTGATTGAGGTCCTGCAGCATCATTTGGATGCAGCGCTGCAGCAAGCCGAAGATCCTGCTTTTGATAGCGAGATGGTCAGCTTATTGTTATCGCTTCCATCCATCCAATATTTGATTGAGTTACAGACTGAGGTTGATGTCTTGCAGCTTTTGGCCGCAAGAGACCAGGTGCGCTTACATCTTGCGAAAGCCTTGTCGGGCAGTTTCTTAGCGGTCTATAAGGCCTATCATGCGTTAACGCCCTTTGAACTCAATGCTCAAGCGGTTGGTGCGCGCAGTTTGAAAAATCTGGCGTTGACGTATCTGTTAGCACCAGGAGGTAGCGCGCACCTTGATTTGGCCCTGGCGCAATTTAATCGGCAGGACAATATGACCGATGTGGCCGCCGCGCTCCGTGCGATTGAAAATTGCCAGCATCCTAATGCGCAAGCGTTGCGCGAAACCGTACTGCCGCAGTTTTTTGAGCGTTGGTCGGCTGAGGCGTTGGTCATTGATGCCTGGTTTTCGATCCAGGCCAGCAGCAGCAGGCCTGGCGCCATCGCGCGGGTTGAAGCCCTCATGCAACACCCGGCGTTTAGCTTAACAACGCCCAATCGGATGCGCAGCGTATTGGGCGGCTTTGCGATGAATATTGGGGCGTTTCATGAAGCCGGGGGTGCCGGGTACCGATTGCTTGCCGAAACCGTGATTGCGCTCAATGGGTTTAATCCCCAGATGGCGGCTCGAATGCTGGGACCACTCACGGGATGGCGGAAGTTTGATCCAAAATATGGCGCTGCGATGCAAGCCGCGCTTCAAATGATTTTGGATTCAGGCGAGTTGTCACCGGATGTCTTTGAGGTTGTCACTAAAACCTTGGCCTGATGGGGTTTTCACCTGGCGTCGCCAGGCGGGGCTTTAAGTCGAGCGTGAGAGTGGGTTCGGGACAAAGGCGGCCGCTATAGGCCCGGGTTAAGGCGTTCGGGTAAAGGGCTTGCTGGCGCTTGAGCGTGAGGCCGGGCCGATAGCTGAGTGACAATGGCAAGAAGATCATTGCCGCGCCAGTCGCCGCCTGCACCGGTTTGATAGATTGCCGCCTCAAGGGTTCTATAAGGGGTTTCAAGCTCCGGGTAGTCTTTAATCAGGCTTGCCATTGCCCGGGCACTTGGGAAGGTTTGCCGCCGCCAGCGCTGAAGTTCCGAATAGGTTTTCTGGGGATCTCCAAGCTTAATCGCGTGGGCTAGCTGCCCCAATTCGAATTGAGGTGGCGCTGGGCGCGGCCTTGGTTTTGCGGTTGTGGGTTTTTTGAACCAGGCTAAAAGCGTCAGCAGCCAAACAACCAGCAGAACGACCGCCACCCAGATCGCCCATTGTAGTTGCTGTCTCAGCAGGACGATCTCAGCGTTATCGAGGCTCAACGGTTGGGGCACGGTGGCCGCACCCAAAGCAGGGGCGGCTTGTGGGGCCGCACCAATGGCGAGGTTTACCCCCGGTAGTACAGCGACTTCTTGACGGCGCTCTTCAGTATTCCACCAATAAACGTTGATATCCGGTAAGGCCAAGGTGCCTGCCTGGGTCGGAACGATGCCAATGGTCACCACGGATTCTGCGGCCAAGCCTTGTTCACTCGCCAATTCTTCCACCACTGGCTGATCAATGTAGAGCCGGGCGCCATCGGTGTCCCCAAAGCTGAGCTCCGGCAGTAATGCCGCGGTGACGCCGGCGCCTTTGAGGGTGACTACCCGATTGATCGGGTCCCCAACCACCAAGGGCGAATCGGGGCGGTTTAAGACAGCATCGATGGTAAGGCTCTGGGCCGGCAGCCAACGCTTGTCCTGAAAGCTCGCGGGCACGGGCAAGACGCTGAGGGTATGACCAGAAGACACCGCGTTAACCCGTTCCCGGGATGAAAACAGACCGCCCCGACCTCGGGTGCCGACGAAGGTCTCGGGTGCTAAGACTAAGGGGCCACTTTGTTGCGGGAAGATGGCGTAGCGTTTTTCCAAAACGTAATACCGTCGATTATTGACCACGGTTTCGAAGCGGCGTTCATTCTCAATAATCTCAACCATGGCGTTCGGCAAATCCGGCGCTGCTGGGAAGTCGCCGGAAATTGAGTCGGCGTAATACAAACGGACGGTGTAAAGCAGCTGCGCTTGGACGTAGACCTCGTCTCGATCCACCAAGGTTTCAAAGAACAGAATCTGCTGCATCTGGTTCCGAGCGGCTTGGGATTGAGCAACAACCCGAATGCCGATTGGATTCGTCCGCTCGGTGCCGACGGTTATCGCTGGGATGAGTAGATTGCCCTGACGTGTCGGTCTAAGCGTCACTTGATAGTCGACGTACGACCGACTGGTCTGGCGACCATTGATGAGTGAGATCGAAGAGTTTTGCTGCGATTGCTGGTTAATGATTGTGAAGTCGTTCTCGAGCGCTCGGAAGTCCGGTTCGGTACTGCCTTGATCGGAAACCCGGATTGTCAGGGTCAATACGTCGAATTCGCTGATCTGATTTTGATCAACGGTTGCCGTCACCGCCGAGTGTAATAGTGGGCTGATGCTCAATAGCCAAATTAAGAGCGCTACGTGACGTCGTCGCATTACCAGTTCCTCTCAAAATCTTGTCGCGTTATCTCGCCCTGACGGACCCGCTCTTCAAATTGCTGTTCAAATTTTCGTCTGAGTAGACCGCCAGGATCATCGGGCACCCGCTTTAACCATTGTTCTAGGGCTTGCGCCTCTTCTGGGTCCAATGCCGCATCGGCTTCTTGGACTGCTTGCTCACTCGTCTGATCAGCTTCTTCATCGCGTTGATCTGCTTCTGCCTGCTCGCGTTCGGCTTCTGAATCTTGGGCGTCGTCCTCGGCATTGCCCTCTTGTTGGCTTTGAGCATCTTGCGACGGATCTTGCTCGCCGGATTCTTGGTTTTCCTCGCCTTGACCGCCCTCTTGCGGATTCTGCTCATCAGGCTCGCCCTGATCAGAGGCATCTTGCTCCTGGGATTGCTGCTCGAGGAGCTGCTCGATCAAGGCTTTGTTAAAGGCCGCATCCTCATGCTTGGGGTCGCTGGCAAGCACCTCATCGAAGGCAGCAAGGGCTTTGTCTAAATCCCCAGCGCGGGCGAGGGCATTGCCTCGGTTGTAATCATTTTCAATGCCCTCGCTTGCGGCAAAATCCTCAGCCGCGGCTTGGAAATCTTGATTTCGATAGTGGGCTGTCGCGCGCCAAGCAGGATCTTCAAATAGTGTTGCTGCCGATTCGGGAGCGTCGAGTTCGAGGGCGCTTGCACCTTGCTGATCGCGCGTTTGCCAGAGATCAGTCCAAAAATCAGCGGCCACAGCTTGATCTGCAGGCATCAGGATCACAACTGCCAGGACCCACAACCAGCCGCGCCGAAACCCAAAAATCGCAAGTGGGAGTAGGAGTATAATCAGATAAGGGCCCAGCTCTTCCCATAGGTCGAAGTCGCGCTCAACGACTCGAAATGACTCATCTAAGCGATTGGGCGGCTCGAGCCAGATGGATAAATCATCGTTCAGTAAGTTGAGTTCTGTGAGCGAGGCGCCGCTCGCATTGGCGAAACGCTGAATGGCATCAAAGTTGACGGCCGGAATGACCAAGCTGCCCTGGGCGTCCTTCAAAAAGTTGTCGCCCATCGATTGCGGCAGCCTGATGGGGGCTCCGCTCTGAGTTCCCACAACCATCAAGGATAAGGGGTACTGATCGCTCAGGGCGCTCGCGGCGCTCAAGGCGGCTGGTGCGTCCCGAACTTCATCTGTGATGACCAGAACGCGTCCCGTTGCCGCACCCGCAGACACGAACAGGCTTCGCGCCAACGTTAACGCGGGGGCGAGTGCGGAGCCCGGCGCCGGCATCATTTCGGGGCCGAGGGTTGATAACAGCGCGAGGATGGTTTTGTTGTCATCGGTGAGCGGGGATACCGCGTGCGCATCTCCGGCAAACACAATCAGTCCCGTCATACCCTCGTTTCGGGCCATCAGCAGGTCGGTAATTTTGCGTTTAGCGTTTACCAGCCGGCTTGGCGTGACGTCCGAGGCGTACATGGACCAGGTCAAATCTAAAACGATAACCAAAGCATCTTCGCGCTCTAAAATGGGCTGGGGTATTTTCTGAGTGGTTGGCCCCGCAACCGCAAGGATGGATACCACCCAAGCGAGCAGCAGGATCGGTAGTGGATTAACGCTCGGTTTCTTTGTTGGCTGAACCAGCAGAAAGGGCATGAGCTCAGGATCGATGGTGTCCGCCCAGGCTGTGGATCGTTGATAACGCCTGAAGAGAAGGACCGCGATCACAACGGCGGGGATTAAGGCCAACAGCCATTCAGGCCGGATGAAGTGAAAGTTTGCAATCCAACTCATGGGGTCACCTTCGCATTATCCCTTGGCGTGAAGGTGCGCTCAGCTAAGGTGGTTTTGAGTAGCCAAAAACCAGCAATGAATAGACTTAAGAGGAGGGCGCCGCCCAGTGGCCAGAAAAATAATGATTTTTCGGGCCGATAGGTTTCTTGATCAACTTCAATGGGCTCGAGTTCGTCGAGGGCGAGATAAATGCTTGCGAGTTCCTGCGTTGAGCGCGCTCTTTGATAGAGTCCGCCGGTAAGATCTGCAATTTCTGTTAGCGTTTCGGTGTCGAGTTCGGCTGATGGGTTCACCGTGCGATTAAACAAAAGGCCAGAGACTTCCATCTGATCTGCGCCAAATCCAATGGTGTAAATGGTGATGCCTTCCTGCGCTGCAAGTTTTGCCGCTTGGATGGGCGATACCTCGCCCACATTGTTGACGCCGTCGGTCAGGAGGATGAGCACGCGATTGGCCGCGGGCCGGTCCAGCAGTCGTTTTACAGACAAGCCGATGGCGTCGCCAATTGCAGTTTTGCCACCGGCAATACCGAGCGGTGTCTCGGTCAATAAGGTGTTGATGGTGTTTCGGTCGAAGGTGAGCGGCGCTTGTAAATAGGCCTGGCTGCCAAACAATATGAGGCCTAGGCGGTCGCCACGCCTTCGTTCGACAAATTCGCCGACCACGGCTTTGACCGCGGCAAGGCGGGTGACCATTTGGCCGCTTAAACTCATGTCTTCAGTACCCATCGAGCCAGAGATATCCACGGCGAGCAAAAGGTCTCGGCCGCTGCTTGGCAGGGTAATTGCGTCCCCAACCCATTTGGGCTGACTCCCGGCGATAATAATGGCAAGCCAAAGCAGCAGCACAAGGCTTCGCCAAAGCAGTCGGCTTGATCTGGGTTCTAATTCGGCAGCCAAACTTTTTAAGCGATTGAAGCTCGGCGTTCTTAGCGCTGCTTCTTGCCGATTGGCCCGCGGCAGTAGCCAGGCGAGCAGCGGTAGAGGTGTTAGATAAAAAAACCAAGGCCAGCCAAATTCAATCATAGGGTCTGCTCGCTGGCAGTGGGTGTTGCAACCACGCTCGCCCTTGAATGATTTTTGAGCCACTCAGCGCAGAGCGAAAACAGCGCGGTGAGTTCCTGGCTCGAGTGATCCTGTGTCGCCTCGTAGGGACCATCGATCAGCAGCTCGCCCGGGCCAAGAGAAAACTGGCTGGTTGTACTGGTCGCATCCAGGAACTGGGTCCAGGCTACCCCGGTAAGGGCGGCAACCTCGGCTCGATTAAAGGCCGTCATGGCCACGCGTTTCATCAAGAATTGTAATGCGCTTAGGGCGCGCCTTGCGTCCTGGGTTGTCGCGTGCTCGGCTACAATGGCGGTAAGCTCGCGTTGCGCAAAGCGGCGATAGGCATTGCTTTGGTAGCGCCGATAAAGGGCTCGCATGAACCAAACAAGCCCGAATAAAACAAGTCCAGCAAGCAACCACCAGCCCAGTGCCGGTGGCCAGTCGGCCACCGCTTGGGGCAGATGAAGATCCCGAAGCTGCGCCAGGGGATCTTCACCCGCAGCGCGAGGCGCGATGCCAGGCGCCGCTTGCGGTAGGGTGGTGGGAGCCGCTGAAGCTAGCATTAAAGCTGACCTCTTTGATCAAAAAATTGCGGCAGGTAATCATCGGGTTGCTCAAAAGCTGCGATTTGGGTAAACCGCCCTTGGACTTTTTGAAAGCCGCGCTGGACTTGGCGCGATCTGCCTTCAAACTCTGCCGTATGACGGGTTCTAGCCTGCCGTGAACGGGTATCGATCTCTTGTATCCCGGCCCCATCGGTGATGCTGTACCGGCCGGGCGCTGGCAATGCTCGATCGAGTGGGTCAACGATCTGGACGCCATGAAGGTCATTGTGCCGACCAAGTTGTTTGAGTCGGGTTTCAATCTCGTCGTCAAAGCTTGAAAAGTCGCTGATGACGAAAATGAGGCTGCCGTGTCGGCTGGTTCTTTGTGCTGCTTGGATCATGTCGGAAAATTGATTGCGCTGGCTCGTGGTGCGTGTTTCACCCAGGCTCTGATTAAACGAGAGGCTGTCATGGATCAGTCTGAGGAGCGACTTTCTGCTTCGTCTTGGTCGGGTCTCGAGATGTGTTTGATCGTTAAAAACGATGCCGCCAACTCGGTCACCTTGGTCGAGCGCCGCCCAGCCCAGAAGCGCGGCTAGGCGCACGGCCGCCACGGATTTAAACCGTACTTGCGAGCCAAAATAGAGACTCGGTCCTTGATCCAATAAAATCAACACGGGCCGTTCTCGTTCTTCTTGAAAGACTTTGGTGTGGGTCTTAGAGGTTCTTGCCGTCACTTTCCAATCGATGCTGCGAATGTCATCACCGGCTTGGTACAGTCTGACTTCACTGAAGTCCATCCCGCGGCCCTGATGCTTTGAGCGTAGCTGGCCGGTCATTGGGTTGGTGGCGGTTTGATTTCGAGGTAACGCTAAACGATGCGCTTTGTGGCGCAAGGCAATGAGATCCGCCAGCGTCGCATAGGCGCCGGTGCCGGAAAGCACGTTTGATTGTGCGGCCTCGTGCATCCGACTAGACCGTTGCAACACGCGATAACAGGCGCTCGATAACGTCGTCTGTCGTCACGCCTGCGGCCTCTGCTTCAAAGCTCAAAACCAAACGGTGTCGCAGCGCGTCAAAGGCAACCGCTTGAACGTCGTCAGGTGTGACAAACGCTTTGCCTTGCAAATAGGCATGGCTGCGCGCGCAGATATCAAGCGCGATGGTGCCTCGAGGAGATGCGCCATATTCTAACCAATCAGCGAGTTCTGGATCGACGGCCTTCGGGTTGCGAGTCGCCATAACCAACTCGACGATGTAGTTTTCGACGACAGTCTCCATATGTAAATCGAGTACTTCCTGCCGGGCAGCAAAAATCTGGGCTTGGGTGACAAGGCTTTGGGCGACTGGCGCGGATTGTTGTTTGGCGCGCTGCTCATGGCGGACGATGCGCAAAATGCTGTGTTCGGCATCGGCATCTGGGTAGTCGACCAAGACATGCATGAGGAACCGATCCAGTTGGGCTTCCGGTAACGGATAGGTGCCTTCTTGCTCTATCGGATTTTGCGTGGCCATGACCAGAAAAAGCTCGGGCAGGGCCATGGTGTTGTTGCCATTGCTGATTTGACGCTCGCCCATGGCCTCTAGAAGCGCCGACTGAACTTTCGCTGGCGCCCGGTTGATTTCATCGGCGAGCACTAAGTGATTGAAAATTGGACCTTCTTGGAAAACGAAGGTCCCCTCTTGAACGCGGTAAATCTCGGTTCCGGTTACGTCAGATGGCAGTAGATCAGGCGTAAATTGGATGCGCTGGAACGAGCCCTCAATGCAATTTGCCAAGGTTTTGATGGCTTTTGTTTTTGCCAGCCCGGGTGCGCCCTCGACCAGTAGATGGCCATCTGCCAGTAAGGCCATCAGCAGTCGGTCGACCAAGAGGCGTTGACCCACAATCTGCTCTGAAAGATGTTGTCTAAGGACTTGGATCGGTGCGAGATGATTCATAGCAGGTAACTCGTTTTAAGGATTCTAAGGTGTGGTTGCTAAGGTTAACCCAAGCGCGATCTATAGACCGCATCGGATGTAAAATGTTCCGCTGGATCTTGGGATATACAATGTTTCAGACGGTGGGGGTTGCCTGTTGTGATTTCAAGCCGAAACGGTTTGTTAATCCTTGACTGAAACGACTTGTCGCATCGTTTAGCCTCAAGCAAGGCAAGACGAAGGCTGGCCGGCTTGACTTGGCAGGCTTTGCTTAAGACGTTAGAATTTTGGTTCACAGAGGATCTGGTGGCCGGCCGCTAAAGTCGGCGCGAGGCGAGCTTTAGAAGCCAGGGATCGGCAACTATTCGGAGACCAAGCGATGCGTGATGTCTCCGAGTGAAATGAGACGCTGTTTTAAGCGAAGGTCTTGGACAGCGGGTTAATCATTTTGTGCATAAATTTGTGCATCTAAGAAAAAGCAGGGAAAAGCTATGAGCAAACCAATCTGGAAAATAGCCGCGCTGGCCGTGTTGTTACCATCAACCACCTTCGCCAGCGATGGACTAAACGGGGCAAACACCGCCTGGATCTTAACCGCCACGGCTTTGGTCCTCTTGATGACGCTGCCAGGGCTGTCTTTGTTTTACGGTGGCCTCGTTCGGGTTAAAAATATTTTATCGATCCTGATGCAATGCTTTGCAGTGACGTGTGTTGCGTCGCTGTTGTGGCTGCTTGTGGGCTACTCCATGGCCTTTTCAGAGGGCAATGCCTTCGTTGGCGGTTTCGATAACATTTTGATGGGCGCGGTGACGGAAGGCTCAATGGCTGGCGACATACCGGAGTCCGTGTTTGCGATGTTCCAAATGACGTTTGCGATCATTACGCCGGCGCTGATTGTTGGCGGTTTTGCTGAGCGGATGCGGTTTTCTTCAATGCTGGTTTTCTCGGGCCTTTGGCTTCTGGCTGTGTATGCGCCAATCACGCATTGGGTTTGGGGCGGTGGCTGGCTTTCTGAGATGGGTCTCCTCGATTTTGCGGGTGGAACGGTCGTTCACGTGACCGCTGGTGTGGCCGCGGTTGTTGCTGCCATGGTCATGGGGCCACGGCATGGTTTTCCGAATCAGCCGATGCCGCCGCACAACATGACAATGACGATCACGGGGGCCGGGCTACTTTGGGTTGGTTGGTTTGGTTTTAATGCCGGTAGTGCGCTGGCCGCCAATGGCGATGCGGGTATGGCAATGCTTGTAACTCATGTCTCGGCGGCAGCGGGCGCCCTGACCTGGATGGCTTGTGAATGGACGAAGTTTGGTCGCCCGAGCGCGCTGGGCGCCGTTACGGGTATGGTGGCTGGCCTTGGCACGATCACGCCGGCATCGGGTTATGTCGGCCCAGGTGGCGCACTTGTTATAGGCATTCTGGCTGGTTTTGTTTGTTACCACGCAACGGTCTTTTTGAAGCAGCGGTTAAAAATTGATGACTCGCTTGACGTGTTTCCGGTGCACGGTGTGGGCGGTGCTTTGGGAACGTTGCTCGCTGCGGTGTTTGCTAGCGCAGGGCTCGGCGTCTTTAGTGGGCAGGGTCTGGCAGAGGGCATGACCATTGCCAGTCAATTTCAGGTCCAGCTGATTGGCGTGCTTGCTAGTGGTGTCTACACCGCCATTGTTACCTTTGTTTTACTCAAACTGATTGACAGGATGCTGGGTCTTCGCGTGTCGCAGGACGAGGAAACCGAAGGTTTGGATCTGACCCAACACAATGAGCGGGGCTACGACCTATAACCACTTAGGATGGGTCTGCCTGCGTCCAGTCGGGCCAGTCAGGGTTGACTCGGTTTGTTGTCGTTGGGCGGCGCGATTAGGGGTCAATCACCCTCGGGCGTAGGCGCGCTCAACGAGGTGCACCAAGAGTTGATCAAATGCATACCCCTGGCCGCGCGCGCCATCCGGATAAAGACTGGTTGGGGTCATGCCTGGCAGGGTGTTGACCTCAAGCAGGACAAACGTGTCGTCCGCCATCACAATAAAGTCTGCTCTTGATAGGTCTCGGCAACCGAGGCATTGATGCGCGGTGATCGCTGCAGCACACAGCTGCTGACGCAGCGCAGGCGAAATATCCGCAGGCATAATATGATCGCTCGCGCCCTGGGTGTAGCGATGATGGAAGTCATACCAGCTATTGCCTGGGGTTATGATCTCAATCACGGGGAAGGCGTCGAGGCCGCTTGCGTGTTCTAAAATACCAACCGTCATTTCCCGGCCATTAATGCGTTTCTCAATCAAGAGCTGGTCGTCGTACTCGAACGCCAAAGCCACCGCCTCAGCCAGGTCCCCTGCGTTGGAAACCCGGGTGACGCCGAGGGCGCTACCCTGCCTGACCGGTTTCACGACGAGCTGCGCCCCGAGCGACGCAACGAGTTCCGTTAACTGTGCGGGCTCAAAGGTTTGCCGGCTTAGGATGCCGTGTTGAGCAAGGGGAACGGCGGTGTTGGCCAATAAGCCTTTGGCGGCAATCTTATCCATTGCAACCGCACTACCGTGGACGTCTGAGCCGACATAGGGAATGCCCAATATCTCGAGCAGCCCCTGAACCGTGCCGTCTTCGCCTGGCGGCCCATGCAAAACGGGGAATACAACATCCGGCTGAAAGGCTTGTAGGGCCGTTACAGCCGATGCATTGAGCTCAATATTGACGAGGTTTGGATAGTGCGGGACAAGGGCTGCCAAAACGCTTTTGGCGCTAACCCTTGAGACGCTCGCCTCTTGAGAGACGCCGCCACTCAAGAGCGCAACCTTCAGTTGCTGAGTCGCTGCTACGGACATCCTGCCCTCGCATGCTCTACTTCAGCGCAAACAATTTTTCCGGCTCGCGCTTGCTGGCAATCCTTTGGGACTGAACTTGGGGCCGTTAAAATAAACAGCTGACGGCCATTGTCGCCGCCCAACATACAAGCGAAGGCTTCATCTTCGACCTTGATCCGATCCGTTACCTCGCCGCCCGCGATGACGCGTAAGCATTCTTGGCTTGTGGGGGACGCGACCCAGATGCCGCCAGCCGTATCCAGACAAATGCCATCGGGCACCGCGCCATCAAGTTGGGCCCAGACGCGCCGGTTTGAGAGCTGGCCATCGGGTTCAATATCGAAGGCGGTCAGACACGCAGCGAACGTCTCAGCAACGATCAAGGTGCGGCCATCGGGCGTGATGACACTACCATTCGGGAAAAATAGATCACTGGCCGCGACTTCGGCTTGATGTTGCCCCCGAACCAAAATCAATTCAGTCGTGGTCATAGCATCGCCTGCATGCAGATCGAAGCCGAAATTACCCACCCAACAGCGACCGAGTGCGTCGACGACCATATCGTTACAATCATGTTTTGCCAGCGGTGACAGGTCACACCAAAGCTCGAGGCCGTGCGCGTTCTGAACCAAAATGGATCGGTCGCGCATGGACACGATGAGCAATCGGCCATCCGGTAACCAGCCCAGTCCAGAGGGCTGCTGTGGTACTTCGGCAACCACGGTTTTGCGGCCGTCAGCATCGATCCGGCACACCACGTGGTCGTGCATATCAGAAAACCAAAGCGCGCCGTCATGCCAGCGTGGGCCTTCGGCAAAGCACAGATCAGTGGTGATTGTTCTCAGCGCCATGATGTGATTCCTTGCAGGGGTGAGACAAGATTATCATTTACCTGCATTGGGTCCCAGTACAAACCCAGTTCTGAGCGTGGATCGTGCGAAGCACCGTCTCTGGTGGCAGGCGTCGCCTCGAAAGCGTGATGTTTGCGCGCGAACCCAACGGCCTGGTGGCGGCCAAACTAGTGCAGCGCGTCTTTTGGGCTGGCTTTGGCGCTACCCAGTCAAGGCGAAGCCTCTGTCAGAAACGCTTTGAGGGCGCTCTCATTGAACGGCCAGCCGAGTTCTTCCAATGAGCCTGTCCGAGTGACGACGGGGATGCGGATGCCGTAGCGCGCGACGAGTTCGTCTGACTCGGCGATTTCGACCGACTCGATTACGAGATCCAGTTCAGCGTGCAGCGCATTTAAGAGCGCTAACGCTTGTTCGCAGAGATGGCAGCCGAGGGTGGTGTAAAGCTGAACGGTGATCATAGTTTAAAAAATGCCTGGGCCGTCTGGGTGGTTTCAGCCGCGATTTGTGCGGCGGGTTTGTCTAATAGTGCTGCAACGAAACGACAAACTTCAACCAAATGTTCGGGTTCGCACCGGCGATGTTTCGGTTTGGGTTTTAATGATCTGGGCAGCAGGTAGGGCGCATCGGTCTCAATCATTAGGCGATTGCTGGGGATATCACGGATCAGACTGTGCAAGTGGCTGCCCCGGCGCTCATCGCAGATCCAGCCCGTGATGCCAATATGACAATCCAAGTCAAGGTAGCGCGATAGCGCGTGGGCATTACCGGTAAAGCAATGCACCACGACAGAATTGATCCGGTCACGATATTTCGTGAGGATTGCGGTGAAGTCATCGGCTGCGTCTCGCTCGTGCAGAAATAAGGGCTTACCCACTTCCACTGCGAGGGCTAATTGCGCCTCGAAGGCCCGGCGCTGCTGGTCCCTCGGCGTAAAATCGCGAAAATAATCGAGCCCCGTTTCGCCGATGGCCACGACCCTTGGGCTTTCTGCGAGCGCTGCAAGCAGTTGAAGCGTGTCATCATTAATCTCCTCGGCATGATGCGGGTGAACGCCAACCGTTGCGAAGAGGCTTTCGAACTGCTCGGATAACGCAACCGCCTGTTTTGATCCCTCAAGACTGGCGCCTGTCACCGCCATCTGAAGCACACCCGCCGTTTTGGCTCGCTCTAGTACAGCCTGCAGATCATCTTTAAAGTCGCTGTGAGTGAGGTTTGCGCCAATATCAAAAAGCATTATGGCTTGCCCTCGGGGCGTGGGGCGGCACTGAGCGTGACGTTTGCTGAGCCAGCTGCTGCGTTAAATACCGAGGGCCCAATGGGTAAGGGATCATTGGGACTGAACTGCTCAATTTCGTAAGGATACAGGAGCGGCTCGGGTAAACCTTTGAGCTGAGCGTAAATGGCAGCATACAACAACACGGCTTTCACGTAGGCGCGGGTCTCAGCGAACGGAATGCCTTCGATAAAGGCATCAATGGGCTGGGGATTGGTGTGCCATTTTTTCGCTCGGCTGGGTCCCGCGTTGTAGGCCGCCAGAGCTAAAATTCGGTTGTCGTTGAAGCGCTGTAAGAGCTGACCCAGGTACGCGGTGCCGAGTTTGATATTAGTATCGGCTCGGGTCAGAACTAAATTCGCTGGACTGTCTAGGTCTATCGATTTCGCAACGCTTTGCGCCGTTCGGGGCATCAGTTGCATCAAACCTTGGGCGCCCACGGGCGAGCGCGCCTCTGTCCAGAAACCACTTTCCCGCCGAGCGACGGCCATCGCAAGGGTTACCGGCACCCCTTGGGTTCGGGCAGCTTCTGTAAAACGCTCGGCATAAGGCCGTGGGAAGCGCTCAAGGACCTCGTCCCAAGCTTTCGCCTGGGCCAGCGTTGCAATCGCCATGTCATGCCAGTGCCACTGACTTGCGAGTGCTGCCGCAATTCGGAGCTCGGTGTTTGAAAAAGGTTTTATCAGTTGAAACCATTCACGGCGAGCCTCAAGTGTCTCACCCAAGGCACGAAGCTCGTAAATTCTCTGGGCGGTGGGCGCTGCTGCCAGATCCAGCAGTTTTTCAGGCGCGATGGTGGTGCTTTGGTCTGCCAAGCTGCCAGGGATCCCAATCCAAAGGGCCGCGAGGTGCCCGTAGTAATCGCGCTCGCTTGCGAGTCGCTCAAAACTGACCCGAGCCGATTCCCGGCCGGCGATGCCTGGGCTGCTAAGATCCGCACGGGCCTGCCAGTATTGCCATCGCAAAGTGCCTTGCGCGGACGCAGGCAATTGGCTAAGCAGCGTTGACAAGGCGTTGAATCGTCCTGCTTTGATTAGCTGGATAAGACTGGCCTCGATTAAATCGGGGTTGGTTTTCAGCGCGGCTGGGATCACGGCATCGTTAACGGTCAGGTTGTCTTCTCGGATCAAGCGCAAGGCGGCAGCGTAGTCGTATTCAAGGGCTTGCGCGGGCGCGAGCCGCCCCGAGTCTTTCAGATCAGCAATGAGATGCAGCGCCTCAGCGGGACGCTTTTTAATGAGCATCTTCAGTGCGGAATCGGCCAGTGCTCGCTGTTCAGGGTCTTTGAAATCAACGGTTTCATAGCGATCTGCGCGAGTTGGCCGCTGCCTTAATCGAGTCAATTGGCGCGCTAACGTGCGCTGGTCCTCGGAGAGGGTTCGCTCAAGATAGGCCGCCAGTCGATTCTCGCCCGCGAGAACCGCGAGCTCATAACGTTTCCAGGCTAAGGCCTGTGTCAAACCGCCAGCTCGGCGCCAGCGACTAAAGGCCTTGTCGCAACGCTTTGGCTGCGAGCGGCCGTGCAGCCAAAGGGCCTGTGTTGCGGCCATGGCCGCTTGCGTCCGTTCGAGGGCCCAGAGCGCGCTGGCTCTAAAACACTGATTTTCAACGTCGGCATCATCAGGTTGGTGGAAACGTAAAAAGCTCTCTGAGCGGTCTTGATCGCGTCGATAATCTGCGAAGGCGCGGCGAAGCTGTGCGCTGATCGGAAAATTAGGGTGGTTTTCGATAAAGGCTTGAACTGCTTCATCCGATGAATAGGGTCTTGCTAACAACGCTTCATACTCGATGTAGCTTCTTAAAGGATAATCGGTGAGGGACTCTAATAACGGTTTCAGCGCACTGAGCTTGCCCTTGCGCGCTATTTGCCTTGCCTCAAGAAAAACCGCGCGTTGTCTGAAGCGTTGCATTTCGATCCCGAAGGTGACGGCGGCTTCTCGGGGTGGATTGGCCTTGGCGATTGGGCTGACGATTGAAGAGAGGGCCAGCGCAATCAGCAAGCCTTTGGACAGCAGTCGGGTCATAATGGGTCGCACTAAGTTGATCCAGGGCGGTTGCGGGTTCTAATCGCCCACTCGCACCGCTAATACGTCGCAGGGTGAGCCTTGTAGCACGCCGTTTGCGGTGGAGCCCAGAAGCAAGGCCAGGCCGTGACGACCGTGACTGCCAACGACGATGAGGTCGACGCCGAGTTCCTCCGCGAGGCTGTGGATCTCAGTCTCAGGTCGGCCGTACACCAAATGGCGGTTCTCGCTCGGAATATTTAAGGTCTGCGCGAATTCATCTAGCTGAATTTTAGCAGTCTCTTGCAGTTGGTCCTGGATGGTGGAGAGGTCCATCGGAACATCGCCGCCGTAGGCAAGGCTTAAGGGCTCGATGACGTGGGTGCAGCTCAAGTCCGCATCGAACGCCGTGCGCAGCGCGCAGGCCTTTTCAGCCACGCTTCGGGCATCTTCCGTGAGATCTACAGCGATTAAAATGTGTTTAAATGCGGCTTGCATACTGAGTTCTCGCACAGACTTTAGGGAAACTTACCCGACTCCGTTGCAGCATACAATAGAAGGCTGTTCGATGAACCGGCTGGCAAAAAACAAACGCTAATAGGAGGCAGCGGACATGGTTTATCTGTTCATCGGATTGGTGTTGATCATGCTTATCGCGCCGATTGTGTCGATTCTTCCGGGCAAATCCCAAAAGCAGATTATGGCCGTTCGGCGCGCTGCGATGGCCAGGGGAATTTCGGTTGAGCTGACAACGATCGACGACCCCAACCCGAACCAAGATAAATATCGCACGAGTACGGGCCGAGCATTACCGCCAAAACTCCAGGTGGCGGCTTACAAAGGACTGAGCCGAATGAGTTCGAGCAATGTGCCCCTCGAGGCCTTCCAAGTTCAAAGGACGCCTGGTCAGGACCCTATGAGTCCGAATGCGTTTCACAGCATAACGCAGGCCCCATTGCCTGAGGTGGGTCGCGCGTTTCTCGCGCAGTATGCGGGCGCGTTACCGACGACGGTTCAGCAGATTATTTGGGATGGACGGCAGCTAAATGTCTATTGGGTTGAACAGCCGGATCAGCAAATGGGTGAAAAAATCTTTACGTTTATTGAAGAGGGCCTACAATGCCTCGCTGAGTTTTCATCGATTTCTAAGGCGGATTGAGCGGCAAAGGGTTGACAAGTCGGTTGCTCAGCGGGTGTAGTAAAAAGCAATTTCGGCCCGAGACGGTTAGCAAAACAACGGTTTAGATGATTTTAGTCCGGTCCAGAGGCTGAATAAGTTGGCCTAAGATTGGGTGGTTAGATCGTCAAAGGTAATGATTGCGCTAAACACGCGTCCTTTGATTCAGCGTAAAACACCGTGCAAAAGGTGCGCAGAAGGTAAAAGGTGCGCAGAAGGTTTGAATCAAGAGAGGTTGGCGCAGGTTGTTAACGCCCTGGTCATTGGTAAGGGCGCCCTTAAAGGGGAACGATGCGACAAGGCACATGAGACATTATTGATTAGGCATCGGCTCTAAGCGCTCAGGCTAAACCGCCATTGGATCGTATTATTAAAACGCACCGAGTTAGAGGTGCAGGGCAGGCCGCCAGGATGGCGCGTTTGAAACAAGGTTAAACGGTTGTGCCACAGATGGTGGCGCGCATTAAAGTGGTTATTTCATGGCAAAAGCACTCGTAATCGTCGAGTCGCCTGCAAAGGCGAAGACCATCAACAAGTATCTCGGAAACGACTTTATTGTGAAGTCGAGCGTCGGGCATATCAGAGACTTACCCGTCAGTGGCCAGGGCGCTGTTGTCGATGCGAAGGCTCGGGCTGCAGAGGCGGCTAAGACTCGAAAGTTATCGCCAGAAAAAAAGGTCGCACACAAAAAGGCTAAGGCCCGCCAGCAATTGATCAAACGGATGGGAATTGATCCGGATAACGATTGGAAAGCGAACTATCAAATCCTGCCGGGCAAAGAAAAGGTGGTGAGCGAGCTTCAGAAACTGGCGAAAACGGCGGATGAGATTTATCTAGCAACGGATATGGACCGGGAAGGCGAGGCCATCGCTTGGCATTTAAAAGAAGCGATTGGCGGTGATCCCAACCGGTATAAGCGAGTGGTATTTAACGAAATCACGGAAAAGGCCATTCAAGCAGCGTTCGAGCAACCGGGTGAAATTGATGTCGATCGCGTGAATGCGCAACAAGCACGCCGGTTCCTCGATCGGGTGGTTGGCTACATGGTCAGCCCACTGCTGTGGAGTAAGATTGCTCGGGGCTTGTCCGCCGGGCGTGTGCAGTCGGTTGCCGTAAAGCTGTTGGTTGAGCGAGAGCGCGAAATCAGAGCATTTATCCCAGAAGAGTACTGGGACCTTTTTGCCAGTTTAGAAAATCCAGAAGGTGCGGCCAAGTTCCAGGTTGTTCGCAATCAGGGGGCACCCTTCAAGCCAACCAACCGGCAAGCGGTTGATGCAGTAATGGATGTTTTAAATGCGGGCGCTTTTGAAGTCGCTGCCCGCGAGGATAAGCCGACCCAAACGCGTCCTAACGCGCCGTTTATTACCTCGACGCTGCAACAAGCTGCGAGCACGCGCTTGGGGTTTGGGGTCAAGAAAACCATGATGATGGCCCAGCGACTTTATGAAGCAGGTTACATCACTTATATGCGGACGGACTCGACCAACTTAAGTAACGACGCCATTGAGAACTGTCGAGCGTTGATAGAACGAGACTACGGCCAAGCTTATTTACCGGCGGAACCTCGGCGCTACAGCAGTAAAGATGGCGCGCAGGAGGCTCATGAAGCGATTCGGCCATCAGATGTCGCAATCAAAGCAACCTTGCTGAACAATATGGAGCGCGATGCTGAGCGGCTCTATGAGTTGATCTGGCGGCAGTTTGTTGCGTGTCAAATGCCGAATGCCGATTACCTTTCAACGGCGGTGACCGTTAATCGGGGCGAGGTTGAGTTGCGCGTGCGCGGCCGTATTCTGCGCTTCGATGGTTATACCCGAGTCCAGGCCTCGGCCGGTAAGAAAGAGGATGAGCCGGCGTTACCCGAATTTAAAATTGGCCAGAAGCTAACCTTACTCAACCTGGATCCAATCCAACATTTTACAAAACCAACGGCCCGCTTTGGTGAAGCTTCCTTGGTTCGTGAGCTCGAAAAACGCGGGATCGGAAGGCCTTCCACGTATGCGTCGATTATCACCACGATCCAAGATCGCGGTTATGTGTCCTTGCGCAACAAGCGTTTTTATGCGGAAAAAATTGGCGAGCTGGTGACCGACCGGCTGAATGAAAGCTTTACCAACCTTTTGGATTTTGGGTTTACAGCCAATCTTGAGGATGCGCTAGACCAAGTATCGAGCGGCGATCAAAACTGGAAAGAGACGCTCAACAATTTCTACTCAGATTTTTCAGAAAAACTGGAAAAAGCCTCTGATCAAGACGACGGGATGCGATCCAATCAGCCGTCGATTATTGGCAAGCCTTGCCCGCTTTGTGAGCGCCCGATGAATGTCCGGACAGCCAGTACCGGCGTGTTTTTAGGCTGCTCGGGTTATGACCTGCCGCCAAAGGAGCGCTGCAAACAGACGATTAATTTGATCCCGGGCGATGAGGTGGTGAGCGCGACCGGCGATGACGAGGAAGAGTCCAGAATCTTGCTGAAGAAGCGCCGCTGTCAAGCCTGTCAGACCGCCATGACCGAATATTTGATCGACAAAAATACGAAACTCTATCTGTGCGGCAACAATCCAGATTGTAGTACCTTTGAGTTTGAGGCGGGCGAATACAAAATTCGCGGTTATGAGGGCCCGACCGTCGAGTGCGATAAGTGCAGTGCGGAAATGCAGCTCAAAACGGGACGCTTCGGCAAATATTTTGGCTGCACCGGCGAAGACTGTAAAAATACGCGGAAACTGCTGCGCAACGGTGAAGCCGCGCCCCCCAAGATGGACCCAGTTGCGATGCCGGAGCTGGCGTGTGAAAAAGTAGAAGACCATTATTTGTTGCGCGATGGCGCCGCAGGTTTGTTCTTGGCCGCCAGTCAGTTCCCTAAAAACCGGGAAACCCGAGCGCCGTATTTAGACGAGCTGTTGCCGCATCAAAATGAAATTGACCCGAAATATCAATTCCTGATGCGGGCGCCGGTTAAGGATCCGGATGACCGCCGAGCGCTGGTGAAGTTTGGCAGGCAAACCAAAGAACACTATTTAGCGACTGAAATTGAAAAGGGAAAAGCGTCTGGCTGGCGAGCAGACTTTGATGAAACCAAAGGCGTATGGGTCGAAACCCTAGCGCCGGCCCCTCAGAAAGCAAAGCCTGCCAAGAAAAAGGCGGCGGTAAAGAAAAAAGCGACGGCGAAAAAGAAGGTGGCTGCCAAGAAAAAGGCGCCCGCCAAGCCAAAAGCGACCTAATGGTGATTGATGTGCTTGTCGACTCGGGCAGATCACCGACTTCTTATCTTGCAGCGGCTCGCTTTAAGCGACTCAAAGGGAACACAACCCGCATGCGAGCGGTCCCCTGTAGCAGCTAGATAGCACCTAGATAGCACCTAGTGCCTGATCACGCCGACGGCCAAACCTTCGATGGCGAATTGGCAGGTCCTCAAATCAACTTCAATGGGTTGATAGTCTTGGTTTTCAGGTAGGAGGGTTATCTGATGGCTCTGCTTGCCTTTTTGAAAACGCTTAACCGTGACTTCATCATCAATGCGCGCGACGACTATGTCGCCGGCTTTGGCTGTTTGGGTGCTGTGCACGGCTAATAAATCGCCATCTAAAATGCCGCAATCGATCATACTGTCGCCTCGAACCACCAGCATATAATCCGCAGTCGGACTGAAAAAGCTGGCCGGAATCTCACAATGATCCTCGATGTGTTCTTGCGCCAAAATCGGATTACCCGCCGCGACCCGTCCAATGATCGGTAAACCCAGATTCTCCGGCAGTTTGATGCCTCGGGAAGTGCCTGGAATCATCTCGATCGCGCCTTTACGGGCGAGCGCCTTGAGGTGCTCCTCGGCAGCATTGGCGCTTTTGAATCCGAGCTTTCGCGCAATATCGGCTCGAGTCGGCGGATAGCCGGTTTCTTCTAAGTAGGATTTAATGAAGTCTAGGACCTCGCTTTGACGATGCGTGAGTTTGATCATAGTGTGCTCGCTTGGGTCATGGTCCCCATGAAACGATGATTGCCCACCGTTTTGAGGTCTGTTTATTTATACAGCGCTGGAATTATATACAGTATAAGAATCCAAGCAAGGAAAATTTCTTGATTTGACCCCAACGTTGATTTCTAGAATTTCGGGGCTATAGTGTCGGGGCATAGGGTTTAGGAGGGAGTTTTGTTGAATTTCAAGTCAAATCAAGGCGCGGGCAAAAAGTCGCGGGCCAGGGGATTTCTAAAACTCAGCCTGCCTTTGGTGCTGGCTTTGGTCCCAATCGGGGCGCTTAGCGACCAGCTCGTCTGGGTTTTGGGGAGCTTTTCAGACGCGGGCACCGCCCAACAGGTTGCGCGCGAGGTGCACGATCTCACGGGCCAGTCGGGGTATGTGCAAACAGCCGTGGTCAATGGACGAGCGGTCTATCGCGCGTTGATTGATCCAGGCGTCACGGATGATGCCCAAGCGCGGACAACGGCGTTACTCGGCGAAACGGCCTATAACCAGACTTGGGGTTTTGAGCTTGATACCGATGGCGAAAACGTGGCAAGGGTTGGCGCGGTTGTCATGAATCAGGCAGGGGTTGCGGCGGTCGCGCCGGGACTCGATCAGAAAAACAGGGAGCCGCGCCCCGTACAGGAAGCCGCGGATCTAACCGGCCGTCAAGCGCCGATGACGAAACAAGGCGACTCTGCTGGCCGTAATGAGGGTTTAAGCCGGCCATCCCCTCTCAGTGACGCCATGGGCGCCGGCTCGGACTATCATCCGATTCGGTTAAAATCGGATCGCTGATTACGAGATGCAAACAAGATTGAGGCAAGGTAGGGGAGCCGAATGAATACCTTAGAGGAGTTGGTGGCATTCTCGAGCGTCTGGCTGAGCGACCCGCTGGTTGCCAGCGTTTTCGGAATTGTTTTGGCAACGGCTTTTCTAAGTTACGCCAGTCGTCGAACGTTGCTCGTCTTAATGGCTCGAGTGACACAGACCCAAAACCCTTGGGACGATGCCTTGTTGAGAACCATCAGAACGCCCCTGAACGTTTTGATTTGGATTATTGGCTTGTCACTGGCGGCGGAGTTGGTTGCCGAGGCTCGAAGCCAGTCTCAGATTGAGATCATTGGGATTGTGCGTTATCTCGCTTTTATCGGACTGGTGACCCTGTTCCTCGCGCGCCTCATTCGGGAACTGGAAGCTGCCTACCTCAGTTCTGGCGGTGATGAAACGACGGTGACCGCCATCGCAAAGCTTGTGCGGATATCGGTTTTTATCACCGCTGCTTTGATGGCAATGCAAACCCTCGGTCTGAGCATCTCAGGGGTTTTGACCTTCGGTGGTATCGGTGGAATAGCCGTGGGCTTCGCGGCAAAAGATTTGCTGGCAAACTTTTTTGGTGGGCTAGTGATCTACCTGGATCGCCCGTTCAAAGTAGGCGATTGGATTCGAAGTCCGGACCGGGACATTGAGGGTACGGTGATTCGAATTGGCTGGCGCTTAACGGAAATCCGAACGTTCAGTCAGCGTCCTTTGTACATTCCCAACTCGATGTTCTCGACGATCTCGCTGGAAAACCCATCCAGAATGCTCAATCGCCGAATTTTTGAAACAATTGGGGTCCGCTATAGTGATTTGAGCAAGATGCAAGCGATTGTGGCGGATGTCCATGCGTTACTATCCAAACACGAAGACATTGACCAGGACAAAATCTTGATTGTTAATTTTGATGCGTTCAATGCTTCGAGCGTTGATTTTTTTATCTACACCTTTACCAAAACCATTAATTGGGTCGAGTATCACGGTGTGAAACAAAAAATCCTGCTGGAAATCGCAGACATCATTGCCGGGCATGGTGCGGAAATCGCCTTCCCGACGTCAACCATTCATCTCGAGACAGTTCAGCCTGAGTCTTAATGCCGGGTTGGACTTGTTTTTATTCATCCGACGAAAGGGTCCGTCATGCCTGAAATGCTATTTTATGAAAAGCCTGTGCCGCTCAGCAATATCACCCATGCTGACTGGAAATTAGATCGCTCTGAGCTTCGTTACGAGTTCGCCGACAAAATCAATTCTGTGGTGCTCGCTGGTATTGAATTTGTTGAAGCCTCCAAAGACTACCCCATCGTGTTTGCCAAAGCCGGAGAGGAGGATGTGCCGGTCGCACTCCTTGGATTGCGCGCCACGGGAAACCTTTATCTGGACGAAAAAGGGCACTGGTTACCGGATCATTATGTCCCAGCGTTTGTGCGGCGATATCCGTTTGTTTTGGCGGACGGGCCCGGCCCAGAGCCGGTTGTTTGTATCGATGAGGCTTATTCGGGCTTTAGCCAGACCCGGGGTGAACCCCTGTTTGAGAATGGCGAGACCCAGCCGATTTTGACAAAAGCAATGGAATTTCTGGGTGAGTTTCAGCGGCAGTTTGATCGCACCAAGCGGTTTGTTTCAGTGCTGAAAGCCAATGATCTGATGACGGAAGTTTCGGCCACCGTAAAAGATGAAAACGCCGCTGAGACCCATTTAAAAGGGTTGATGGTGGTTGACGAAAAGAAACTCTTGGGCCTGAGTGACGAGGTTGTGCTCAGTTTGTTTCGTTCGGGTGAACTCAGCTGGATCTACGCGCACCTCATGTCCATTAGTAATCTCAAGCGACTGACCCATCGAGCCGCAGCGCAATGACGCTTGCGGTCATTGGTGGGACGGGGTTTGGCGCCTTTGCAGGGTTGACCGAAACCAAAGACCACGTTGTTGAGACGGACTTTGGGCAGGCTGAGATTCAATCAGGGCGGCTTGCGGGGCAGGGGATTTTATTTTTACCCCGCCATGGCATGCCCGCCCGATTCCTACCTCATAAAATTAATTATCGGGCTAATTTAAAAGCCCTGCAGATGCTCGGCGCCTCGCAGATATTGGCCGTGACGGCCGTTGGAACGGTGAGCGAAGACCTGAGCGTGCCGTGTTTGGTTGTGCCGGATCAAATCATTGATTACACCTATGGTCGAGCACTGACGTTTTTTGAAGATGAGATTCATCATATCGATTTTACCCACCCCTATGATGCGTTGTTCCGCGCACAACTGCTTGCAGCGGTTGCAAAAGTGGCGGCGAGTGATGCAGACGTGCAGGCGGTACTCTCTGGGGTTTATGGTTGTACTCAGGGTCCGCGCTTGGAAACCAAGGCAGAGGTTCGGCGATTGCGGAATGATGGCTGTAGCATTGTCGGAATGACGGCAATGCCGGAAGCGGCCCTGGCGCGCGAGCTTGGGCTGCCCTACGCGGGCATATCGGTGACCGTTAACCCAGGGGCTGGCATGGCTGAGCGCGATATTGCTTTAGCTGAAATTCATGAAGCAATGAACCAAGGACTTTCTTGGGTCAAATTGGTTTTGGCTGAACTCATATCAACACCCGCGGTTTAAGTCGCCGGTCACGCCGGCGTTAGGAAAAAGCCGAGTTCGTTTGCCTGGTGAGCATGGCTGAGATGATTACAGCGCGCGAGCCGCGTCAGCGGGCCGGATCTCTATAATAATGCCGAATTGCGGGTGATCAAGGTAATGCACCTCGTTGGAGCGTAACCTGCGTTGCTGCGCCATATGATAGCGATAACCTGGCTCATGATTTAGACCCCGCGTGGCCGCGAGCAGCAACGCAGGATAGGTCTCGGCCATCGGATGATCCTGAAAGGGGTCCTGCATCGATCCGGTTGCCTCAAATCGGGTTAACCAAAGATCTGTTTCCACATGCAAGAACCGACTGCGGCGGACCGACAAGGTGCCTTCCAATTCGAACTGGTCGCCAAACTGATCCCCACCCTGCAGCAGAATCGCCGTGCTTTGAGCATCGATCGGTTGGGTCCAGCTCTGATGCAGCAGCATTCGATAGTCTTTAGAGCGTCGAATCGATCGGGCTGCCCCCGCCAGATTTCTGTCCGCGTCCGCAACCGCCCGAAAGGCAAAGCTTTCTTGGGATAAAACGGCTTGAATGGCCAAAGTCTGTGGGTCGACAAGCGTATCTTTAATCGGCGCTAGCGAATCCTGCTGCAGGCCTTTAAGACGCTGCTGGGCGTGGGCTAGGACGAGGGCGCGGTACCGAGGGCCGTCTGCAAGGGGGGCGAATTTAAATATGGTGGTCGCAGCGGGGGGCACGGGCTGAATTGGGGACAGGTCTTTGGGCAGACCGCTCAATCCAGCCGACTGGTCTAGATAGAGCGCTTGCTCGATCAGCATCGGTTGCGCCGCACTCATCTCATGGGGTGACACAGCGAAAAGTGGTTGCGGAAACGTGGGGCTCAGCACGCCCGAGGTAGGCGCATCAACCGGTGCATTCAGGCGTTTAAAGACAATGACTTCGACTTGATACCATCGTTCATCCTGCGGTTCTGAAGCGCTTGCGCCGAGGCTTCCCCCTAGACTGGCCAGAATCAAGGCCGGACGCAGTAGATTCTGGGTTAGTGACGTCTTTGCACGTGTAAAAAGGATGTAGCGCGCTGACGCGCGCGGCGTTGCGCCAGGTGAGTCCGCGTCCTTAGGCTGCAAGAAATCGCTCCAGTAAGTTTTCAATCAATTTAAACCGTTTTTCACGATCCTGTATTGTATCCACAATTGCGATCCGGTTGGCAGAGGCAAATTTATAGCGATGCGATTGCTTTTGTACCAATTCAATGACGCGTTCGGCCGGCACTTTGGTATTTTGAAGAAAATCTATTTTGCCGCCGCGCGGGCCCAGGTCAATTCGGTTGATGCCAAGGTCTGCTGCGATCAACTTGATTTCGGTGACGCGAAACAAGTTCTTCACGGGTTCTGGCAGCAGGCCAAAGCGATCGATCATCTCAACCTGTAGGGCGCGCAACGCATCGGTGGTTTTTGCATTCGAGATACGCTTGTACAGCACGAGTCGCATTTGAACATCCGGTAAATAGTCATCTGGAATTAAAGCAGGCAGATGCAACTTGATTTCGGTACTGTCTTCGCCATCGGTATCAAAGTTAATTTGTTTGCCGTTTTTAAAGGCGATGACGGCTCGGTCTAACATGTCCATGTAAAGGCCGAAACCAATGGCGGTCATGTTGCCGGTTTGGGATTCGCCTAAAAGCTCACCGGCGCCCCGGATCTCCATGTCATGGGTCGCGAGAATAAAGCCGGCGCCGAGGTCCTCGGCAGCAGCGATCGCCTCCAACCGCTTCTCGGCATCACTGGTGAGCGAGCCGCTTTCAGGCGTCAGTAGATAGGCGTAGGCTTGGTGATGGGATCGACCGACGCGGCCTCTTAGCTGATGGATTTGAGCCAGACCAAATTTGTCAGCACGGTCCATGATGATGGTGTTGGCATTGGGAATGTCGATACCGGTTTCAATGATGGTGGTGCAGACCAAAATATTGGCTCGCTGGTGATAAAAATCCGACATGACCTGCTCGAGCTCTTTTTCGCGCATTTGACCATGGCCGACAAGGACTCTCGCCGCTGGCACCAACTGCTTGAGTTCATCGGCGACCCGTTCAATGTCTTTCACCTCATTGTGAAGGTAATACACCTGACCGCCGCGCAGTAGCTCCCGTTGAATCGCTTCTTTAATAATGCCCAGTTCACGCGCACGGATAAACGTCTTAATCGACAGACGCCGGGCTGGGGGCGTCGCAATGATCGACAGATCCCGAAGCCCGGTCATCGATAGATTCAAGGTACGCGGGATCGGTGTTGCGGTCATTGCCAGCACATCGACGTCGGCGCGCATCGCTTTGATACGCTCCTTTTGACGAACGCCAAAGCGATGTTCCTCATCAATGATCAACAAACCCAAGTCTTTAAAGCGAATTTGGTCTTGAATGAGGGCGTGGGTGCCAATGACGATATCAACCTGACCGGTTGCGAGTGCCGCAATCACTTGATCCTGCGCCTTGCGCGTTTTAAACCGGGAGATGCTCTCGATTCTGACCGGCCAGTCCGCAAATCGATCGCGGAAGGATTGCAGGTGCTGCTCTGCAAGGAGGGTCGTCGGCACCAAGATGGCAACCTGCTTTCCGCCTTGGATCGCGAGAAAAGCGGCGCGCATGGCGACTTCTGTTTTACCGAAACCGACGTCGCCACAGATCAATCGATCGGTTGGCTTTGGGTTGCAAAGATCCGCAATAACCGCCTCAATGGCGCTCATTTGGTCGGCGGTTTCCTCAAAAGGAAAGGCGCGAACAAACTGATCAAACTCGGCGTCCGGCGTCGGAAACGCGAAGCCCAGCCTGGCTTCGCGTCGGGCATACAGTTCTAATAACTCGGCGGCGACATCTCGGATTTGTTCGGCGGCTTTTCGCTTTGCCTTTTGCCAGACATCGCTGCCCAATCGGTGCCAAGGGGCGAGGTCTTTGTCGGCGCCGGTATAGCGGGATATCAGATGTAAGTCGGATACCGGCACATACAGTTTGGCTTCATCTTGATATAAAAGTGTGAGAAATTCGTTGGTTTGGCCATCGATTTCGAGTGTGACCAACCCTTGGTAGCGGCCAACCCCATGCTCTAAATGCACAACTGGAGCGCCTTCCGACAGTTCGGTTAAGCTTCTAACGACGAGCTCTTCAGCTTGGTCGCGTTCTTTCTGCCGGCGCCGTGCCTGTAAAACGCGCTCGCCGAATAGCTGCGGCTCTGAGATTTGGATCACGCGGTGCTCTGGCAGGTACATGGATCGGTCAACGGGTGCGTGGCTAATGCAGAGTGGGGCGTCAGAGGTTAAAAAATCCAGCCAGGAACTCACCATTTTTGGGGCAAGGCCCGCGGTTCTAAGCAACTGATCAATCAATTCTCGTCGGCCGGGCGTCTCGGCACTGATTAGTATGCGCGCGTCTTGCGTTGCAAGGTGCGTTCGTAATCTGTGAAACGGATCGGCCGCGCGATCTTCAATGCCAAGATCGGGCGCGGGCAGGGTGTCGAAGGTGCGCGCACCTTTTCGAAAGGTGTCCAGTCGATCAAGACGAGGAAAGGCCTTTAACAATCCCATGAGTTCATCTTCAGCGAGAAGTAAAGCCTCGGGCGGTAATATCGGTCGCTCAAGGTCATAACGCAGACTCTCATAGCGAGATTTTGCCGTCTCCCAATAGCTCTGGATGGGGTTGGCAATGGCTTCGGTGATCAGCAATAGATCCGCCGGTAGATAATTCAGGAGGGTTTCGGTTTCGGTATAAAATAGCGGCAGATAATACTCAATACCCGCCGGCGCTTGGCCCTGTGCGACGTCTTGGTACATTCGACAGTCTCGGGGATTGCCGCCAAATTGCTCGTGCCATTGATCTTGGAATAACCGGATGCCCTCTTTGGATAACGGAAACTCGCGAGCGGGCAGGGTATCAATGGCGTCGGTGATCCCCGTCGACAGCTGGGTTTCTGGATCAAAGGTTCGGATGGACTCGATCTCATCGTCAAACAGTTCAACCCGAAACGGATTTGCAGCCCCCATTGGAAATAGATCGAGCACCGAGCCCCGTACGGTGAACTCGCCGTGTTCAATCACCGTGTCGACGGCGCGATAGGCGCTAGCATGCAGTTGACGTCTTAACGTACTGAGGTCTAATCGTTGACCGGTTTGCAGCCGCAAATTATGGCCAAGTAAGAAGGCCCTGGGGGGTAATCTAAGGAGTAAAGTTGCGGCTGGCACAATGACCACAGCGCGATCAAGCGCTGCTCGACTGAGTAAGGCCAAACGATCCGATAAAATATCTTGATGCGGAGAGAAGCCGTCATAAATAAGGGTTTCATAGTCCGGAAAAATATCGATCGGGTAGGCGCCACCAGAGAAAAACGCCAGTTCCTGCTGAAGTCTCTGCGCACTTTGAGAATGCTCAGCGATGATTAGGATACATCGATTTTCAGCCAGGGCCGTTTCGTGAATGGCCAGCGCAAAAGCGGCGCCCTGCAGGCCATGCCACCGCCTAACATCCTCCGGTTGCTTGGGGATGTCCTCGGCTTGGATCAGGAATTGGGTTGCTGGATCGATCATGAAGAAAAAGACGCAAATAAAATTGAGATTCCAGCGGGAGTTTACGCGAAGACGGTGGCTTGCGCTTACTCGCATAGCAATTTTATTCGCGGCGTGCGCTTTGATTGCGCCGAAGCGCTGAGTCCTTATAATGGCGGCTGAGCGACGAAAGGGGTCCTACGCAAGACCAAATGTAAGGACTCGTTTTAGGGCGCGCGCGCAGGTTGACCCAAAATGCGGAACCGTTTCTGAGCGGCAGTGCTCTAAAAATAAGATGTCAAAACAAGATCTCAAAATAAGACTCAAAGATAAATTTAGGAGATGACCGTGGCCAAACCCGGACTCGACGAAGTATTTTCCGATTGGAAACAGCGTGAAGCGTTGGCGGAAGCGATGATTCCTTTGATAGGACAGCTCTATCGCCGCAACGTGGTCATTTATATTCACGGCGTGCCCCTGTTCAATCAATCCGTCATCGAAATGATGAAAGCCCATCGCCGAGTTAGGCAGATTGAAAAGAACGAGCTGTCTGAGTTCGAAACCCATCCCATGATTGCCGTCTTGGCAACGCTAGACCTGTCACCTGCGCATATCGATATTGGTAAGTTGGCTGGGGCGTATATGGCTGACCCGCAAGGCCTGACGGTTTCGGATTATGTGAAACAAGCTTGCGCCGAGATTATCGGGGTTGAAGCTCAAGTGACGCATGCTGCGAGGGATGTTGTGGTCTACGGCTTTGGGCGAATTGGCCGATTGGTCACACGGCTTTTGATCGAGAAAGCCGGCGGTGGCCAGAACCTGGTTCCCAAAGCGGTTGTTTTAAGGCCCCCTAAGGACCCGATAAAGGATTTAAGAAAGCGCGCGAGTCTGCTGCGCCGCGACTCGATTCACGGACCTTTTGCAGGCACGATTCGAGTTGATGCCGACAACCAAGTGCTCATCTGCAATGGCATGGCAATCAAGTTTATTTATGCCTCTGATCCCAGCGATATTGACTATCCGGCGCATGGCATCCAGGACGCGCTGATTATTGACAGTACCGGGGTCTGGCGCGATGAGGCGGGCTTGTCACAACATTTGCTCAGCCCGGGTACCGCGAAAGTGCTACTCACGACGTCCGGTAAGGGTGCTGTGAAAAACATTGTGTCTGGTGTTAATTCAAATTTAATTGAGGCAACCGATACACTCATTGGCGCCGCATCGTGTACGACCAACGCCATTGTCCCGGTATTAAAGGCGATTAATGATCGTTACACGATTGAGCATGGACATATGGAAACCGTGCATGCCTACACAGATGATCAGAACCTCCATGACAATACGCATTCAAAGGAACGCCGCGGTCGCAGTGCGCCCCTGAATATGGTGTTGACCGAATCCAATGCCACGAGCTCGGTGGGCAAACTCCTGCCAGAACTCGCGGGTAAGTTAACGGGGAATTCTATTCGAGTCCCGGTGCCGAATGTCTCGATGGCCATTCTTAACTTAACGGTTGAGACCGCAACGACTCGTGAGGAGGTTAGCGACTATCTGCGGGATGTGTCCCTCAATTCATCGATGCAACGGCAGATTGACTATACCGAGTCGAGCGAGGTGGTTTCGTCCGATTTTGTAGGCAATCGCCATGCAGGCATCATCGACTCCCACGCGACCATCGTGAATGGTCACCAAATGGTGCTGTACGTTTGGTATGACAATGAGTTTGGATATAGCTGTCAGGTTGTGCGTTGTGCCCAGAAAATGGCCGGTATCCGCTATCCCTTGATCCCAGCGCAACCTGGAAGCGCAGAATAACGGGTACTTCCAGGTCAGCGCGTTTCTTGGGTAGGCGCATAGACCGCTAGGGTAACGAGGGTCTTCATATCAATCTGGCTGGCCTGAGCCAGACCCACGAAAAGGTTTATTCAGCACGCCACTATGTTGGTCCGGCGCTTATGGATAGGCGCTTATGCATGGGTGCTGCCAAAATTCAACGAAAACACGGATGCCAAGGATACAAGTATGTCCAAACTATCGCCCCCTGAAGTTCGCGTGGCAACGTTGCAAGAGCGCGATTGGGTGCTGTCGACCATTGAGGTTGCCTTCATCAATGACCCCGTGATGCGCTTTAGTTGGCCCCGTGCCAAGGAATACCTGACAGGCATTCGGCACGTTGCGAATGCCATGGGGGGGAAGGCCTTTGACCATGGGAGTGCTTATTTGGCGCCCGGATTCTCAGGCGTTGCTTTGTGGGTGCCGCCGGGGGTTCACCCCGATCTGGAACCGATTGGCGCTTTGATGGTGGAGACCGTTGACGCGGCGTTGCATGAAGACCTATTCGGTATGCTGGGCGAGATGGCGCAGTTTCACCCCCAGGAAGACCATTGGTATCTGGCGCAGATCGGCGTCGATCCGTTCTTTCAGGGCCAAGGAGTCGGCGCAGCTTTGATGAAGCATGCGTTGGCGCGCTGCGACACGGATGGCACGCCCTGTTATCTCGAAAGCTCGAACCCCCGTAATATCAGCCTGTATGAGCGCTTCGGGTTTGAGCGAGTGGGCGAGATTCAAGTGGGACGTTCACCCATAATGACGCCGATGATCCGACCCGCGCAGGGCTAGGAAAAGTCCGTCGCGGCGGCTGAAAAGATTGCTCGCGGGTATCATGAACCACGTGTATTGGCGCAAAATCATCCGCCTTATCTAGATGGGCAGCCTACACCCGTCCAATTGGGAGCCAGCCTGTTTGGGTCGAAGGTTCTACGCATCATCGCATGCCCGGTTGAGGGCGCTTAGCCCCGAAAAATGGGTTCCGCGTCCACTCGGAGGTGACTTTTTGTTGTCATAATGCGACGAGGTCTTAAAGCGCTGATTCCGAGGTGGATTAATCAGATCCTAGTCTCTATAATTGCGGGCGCCAGAATGGCGACTTCGCTTGTCACAACCCGAAAATTAGCTGGGTTAAAGAACGCGGCAGAGGCTAGGCAATGAGAAGACGCTGATGCGCAATGGCTCAGTCTCAGCTTGATTGAAACAGTTCTGATAGGAAGGACATGATCAAAATTAAAAAAGGGCTCAACCTGCCCATCAGTGGTGCCCCCGAGCAGAGGATCGCGCAAGACTATCAGCCCAGCAAGGTTGCCATTCTCGGCGCGGATTTTCACGGTTTGAAGCCAACCTTGCAGGTTGCCGAAGGCGATCAGGTTCAAAAAGGCCAGGTGCTGTTTACCGACAAGAAAAACGAGCAAGTTCAGTACACCGCGCCCGCGTCAGGGGAAGTCGTGGCCATCAATCGGGGTGCGAAACGCGTTTTTGAATCGCTGGTGATCGCCGTAAATGATGCGCCGGCAGTACAGTTTGCTCAGCACGCACTGGCTGATTTATCCGGTTTAGCGCGTAGTCTTGTTGTTGAGCAGTTGGTTGCGTCCGGTGAGTGGACAGCACTGCGAACGCGGCCGTTTAATAAAGTGCCTGCACCCAACACGGTCCCGCAAGCTATATTTGTGACGGCGATGGACAGTCGCCCCCATGCACCCAATGCGAATCTGGTGATTGCCGCAGACTCAGCAGCCTTCGATGCTGGCCTTGAAGTTGTGGCTCGACTCACCGAAGGCGCCACCTTTGTTTGTCTTGATGGCGAGGCGCCGGCGCCAAGCGTCGTGGGCACCGGAATTCGTATTGAGCGATTTGAAGGTCTTCATCCGGCCGGTCTGGTGGGCACTCATATTCATTATTTAGAACCCGTTCATGCCCTAAAAACGGTTTGGCACCTGCATTACCAGGACGTCATCGCGATCGGGCACCTGTTCTTGACGGGGGAAATCTACACCCAGCGCGTGATTTCCTTGGCAGGTCCAGCCGTCGCTAAACCGCAATTGGTTAAAACAGTGCGCGGTGCGGCATTGCAGGCGCTGACAGAGGCCGCGTTAAAACCCGGTAACCACCGCGTGATTAGCGGCTCGGTATTGGATGGTCGTACGGCGGAAGGCTCAGAAGCGTTTGTTGGCCGATTCCACCTGCAAGTCGCGGTTCTGTCAGAAGGCACTGACCGAGAGTTCCTTGGGTTTGTTGCCCCGGGAAGCGATAAGTTTTCGATCACGCGGTTGTTTACAGCTTGGCTTCTCGGCAAGAAAGAATTCGATCTCACCACCAGCACGGGTGGGAGCGAACGCTCGATGATTCCGCTGGGGTCGTTCGAGCGGTTAGCCGCACTCGACATTTTGCCAACGCAACTCTTAAGAGCCTTGTTGGTCGATGATGTCGAGAGCAGTATCGAGTTGGGATGCCTTGAGCTCGATGAGGAAGATTTGGCCTTGTTCACCTTCGCGTGCCCTGGCAAGTATGAATACGGGCCATATCTGAGACAGATGCTGACCAAATTGGAAGCCGACGGGTAAACACGCAATCAATTGCAATGCTCGCAAGTCTTGCGAGGGACACAGTTAAGAATAGGACGCTGGTATGTCGCTAAGAACGTTTATGGATGGCCTGGAGCCAAACTTCCACAAGGGTGGAAAGTACGAAAAGTATTACGCGATTTATGAAATGGTCGACACCATTTTTTACACGCCTGGTAAAACCACGGTTGGCCAATCCCATGTTCGCGATGCGGTTGATATGAAGCGCGTGATGACGACCGTTTGGTGGTGCGCTTTCTTCCCGATGCTCGTTGGCATGTATATGGTTGGGCATAACGCAACGGCTGCTATGCAAGAATTGGGTATTCCGGCCCTTGAAGGTTGGCGCGGCATGATCATATCCTTGATGGCAGGCTATGACCCGAACAGCCTGTGGGATTGTTTTGTCTATGGCGCAGTGTTTTATGTGCCCATTTACGCGGTGACGTTTGTTGTTGGTGGTTTGTGGGAAGTCTTGTTTGCCGTGAAACGGGGACACGAAGTCAACGAGGGCTTTTTTGTCACCAGCATCTTGTTCAGTCTCACGCTGCCCGCGACCATTCCTTTGTGGCAGGTTGCGATCGGCATTTCCTTTGGGGTGGTCGTCGGTAAAGAGATATTTGGCGGCACTGGTAAGAACTTCTTGAACCCGGCGCTCACGGGTCGCGCCTTTTTGTATTTTGCTTATCCCGCTCAAATCTCTGGCGACGCCGTTTGGACGGCTGTGGATGGTTACAGCGGCGCCACGGCGCTGAGTCTGGCCGCCGCAGGAGGGTTAGAAGGCGTGATGGCTTCTGGCATGACCTGGTGGGATGCTTTCTTAGGCAATATCCAAGGCTCGGTCGGAGAAGTCTCAACCCTTGCGATTTTCATCGGCGGCGCAGTTCTGCTCACGACAAGAGTTGCTTCTTGGCGCATTATGGCCGGCGTCTTCCTTGGCATGACGGCGACATCCTTGATGTTTAACTGGATTGGCTCGGATACGAATCCGATGTTTGCCTTGCCCTGGCACTGGCATCTGGTGCTGGGCGGCTTTGCCTTTGGCATGGTCTATATGGCAACGGATCCCGTCTCGGCCGCGATGACCAACACGGGCCGTTGGTGGTATGGGGCCTTGATCGGGGTGATGTGTGTCCTGATCCGCGTCGTGAATCCGGCTTTCCCGGAAGGCATGATGCTGGCGATCTTGTTTGCCAACTTGTTTGCTCCCCTATTCGATTGGTCGGTCGTTAGGGCTAATGTCAGAAGGAGACTTGCGCGTGTCTGAAGAAAATACGTCTAGCAATAAAGACTCTATCCAAAATGTGATTGTCATTGCCCTTGGGGTTTGTTTGTTTTGCGCGGTGGTGGTTGCGGGTTCGGCCGTGGCCTTGAAGGAACGCCGGGTTGAAAACAAGGCGCTCGATAAAAGCAAAAACGTTTTGATTGCAGCGGGCTTGTTCCAAGAGAATGTGACTCAGATGAGTGAGATCAATACCTTGTTCGAGCAGTTCGAGCAGCGGGTTGTTGATTTGCGCACCAAGCGACTGCTCACCGCCGATGAAGTCGCGGTTGTTGCTGCAGACAATCAGTTGAACTTTGGCCAGTATGATCAGCGCAAGGCAGCGAAAGATCCGAGTTTGTCGATGGCCCTAACGGATGCTCAGGACATGGCCTCAATTAATCGCCGCGAGCACTACGCACTGATTTATTTGCTGCGATCCGAGGTCGGAATCGACCGAATCATATTGCCGGTCCATGGCTATGGTCTTTGGTCAACCTTGTACGGGTTTATTGCCCTAGAAGGCGATGGCAATACGGTGTCGGGCATTACCTTTTACGAGCACGCAGAAACGGCTGGGCTGGGCGGTGAAGTTGATAACCCGACTTGGAAGGCCAAGTGGCAGGGCAAGAGAATCTATGATGATCAGGGTCAGGTGGCGATGCGCGTCATGAAGGGCAGTGTCGACCCCAGCAGTGCTGAAGCAGATTATCAGGTCGATGGCCTGAGCGGTGCAACGCTCACCAGTCGAGGCGTTGAAAATATGATTGGGTATTGGTTGGGTGATGAAGGTTACGGCCCAATCCTTAAAAACTTTAATGGTTAAGATCTGACGAACGGAAATCAGTATGTCAAATGTAAAAGAAATTTTATTTGGGCCCCTTTTCAGCAACAACCCGATCGGTCTTCAGATTCTGGGTATTTGTTCGGCGCTGGCGGTGACCACCAAGATGAGCGTTGCGATCGTTATGTGTATTGCACTGACGGTGGTGACGGCCTTTTCGAATCTGTTTATCTCGATGATTCGCAATCGGATTCCGTCGAGTATCCGGATCATCGTGCAGATGACGATTATTGCCTCCCTCGTCATTGTCGTGGATCAAGTTCTGGGCGCTGTTGCTTATGATATCTCGAAGCAGCTCTCGGTCTTTGTGGGATTGATTATCACCAATTGTATTGTCATGGGGCGGGCCGAAGCCTTTGCCATGCAGAATCCGCCCGGGCTCAGTTTCTTAGACGGGATTGGCAATGGCTTGGGGTATAGCGTTGTGTTGATGAGTGTTGCGGCAATTCGAGAGTTGTTCGGATCAGGCAGCATGTTCGGGATTGAAATTCTGCCACTGGTCTCCCAAGGCGGCTGGTATACGCCGATGGGCATGATGCTATTGCCACCGAGCGCGTTCTTTATTATCGGTTTGCTGATCTGGGCGCTGCGGGTTTGGCGCAAAGAGCAGGTGGAAGCGGCAGAATTTAAGATCGGTCCGCACACCGCGATGTCACACAGCTAGGGGCCTGGGATATGGAATATTATTTAAGTTTATTCGTCCGGGCGATATTCATTGAGAATATCGCGTTGGTGTTCTTCCTAGGGATGTGCACCTTTATCGCAATCTCTAAGAAGATCGAAACGTCGTTAGGACTCGGGATCGCGGTCGTGGTTGTGCAAACCATTACGGTACCGGTCAATAATCTCATCTATCAGTTTCTGTTGGCCGATGGCGCCTTGGCTTGGGCTGGATTTCCCGAAGTTGACCTCAGCTTCTTAGGCTTACTCAGTTATATCGGCGTGATCGCCGCGATGGTGCAAATCCTCGAGATGTTCCTCGATAAATACGTGCCAGCACTCTATAACTCGTTAGGCGTGTTCTTGCCGCTGATTACTGTGAACTGCGCCATCCTTGGCGGTAGTCTGTTTATGGTCAATCGTTCGTACAACTTCTCAGAAAGCATAGTGTACGGACTGGGATCCGGTGTTGGCTGGGCGATTGCGATTGTGGTCTTGGCGGGCATTCGCGAAAAGATGAAGTATAGCGATGTCCCAGAAGGCCTGCGAGGTCTTGGGATTACGTTTATCACTGTGGGTTTAATGTCGCTCGGCTTTATGTCGTTTGGCGGAATTTCCTTGTAAGCAAAGGGTGTATTGCAGTTTATGAATACGGAAATATTTCTTGGGGTCGGTATGTTCACCACCATTATCATGGCACTGGTTGCTGTGATCTTGTTGGCGAGAAAACAACTTGTTTCAACTGGGGCTGTGAGCATCTCGATTAATGATGATCCAGATCGAACCTTGTCCACAAATTCTGGGGGTAAGCTCCTGAATACGCTCGCCGATGCGGGGATCTTTTTGTCCTCAGCGTGTGGCGGCGGTGGAACCTGCGGTCAGTGTCGCTGTCGGGTGGTTGAGGGCGGCGGCTCCATGCTGTCAACGGAAGCGGGACACTTTACGCGTGGCGAGGCGAAAGAAGGTTGGCGCTTGAGCTGTCAGACAGCGGTCAAGCAAGACATGAAAATCGAGGTCCCGGCTGAATTCTTTGGCGTCAAGCGCTGGGAGTGCGAGGTGGTGTCGAACCACAACGTCGCGACCTTCATTAAAGAATTGGTTTTGAAGTTGCCGGAAGGAGAAGACGTCGATTTTCGGGCTGGGGGCTTCGTGCAGTTTGAAATTCCGCCCTACAAGATCGCCTACAAAGACATGATCATTGAAGAGGACTATCAGGGCGATTGGCAGAAGTTTGGCGTGTTTGACCATGTAGCAGAAGTTGATGAGCCGACGATTCGAGCCTATTCCATGGCGAACTACCCCGAAGAAAAGGGCATCATGAAGTTCAATATTCGAGTGGCCTCACCGCCACCCGGAACCGATTTTCCGCCAGGCCGGATGTCGAGTTACCTGTTTACCAAAAAGCCGGGTGAAACCGTTACGATATTCGGGCCTTACGGCGAATTTTTTGCCAAAGAAACCGATGCCGAGATGGTATTTGTTGGGGGTGGCGCGGGAATGGCGCCGATGCGGGCGCACATTTTTGATCAGTTGCTGCGTTTGAACACCAACCGAAAGATTACCTTTTGGTATGGCGGGCGGAATGAGCGCGAGCTGTTTTATGTCGAAGAGTTCGATCGTTTGGCAGCCGAACATGAGAATTTCACATGGCACATTGCATTGTCGGACCAAAACCTTGAAGGCTGGGATGGCTATACCGGATTCATTCACAATGTGCTGTTTGAAGAATACCTGAAAGACCATGCCGCGCCGGAAGACTGTGAATACTACATGTGTGGCCCGCCGATGATGAATCAAGCCGTGCTGAACCTGCTGGATGATTTGGGTGTCGAACGGGACAATATTTTCTTGGATGACTTTGGTGGCTAATACCAAATCACTGAGCGGTGCTCGTTGAATATCTTAAAGGCGCTTAGGCGCCTTTTTTTATGGCTGGGTTATCGTGCAGGCATTTTTTCTTCGGAGAGGGCATAACCCGCATCACTTGGGATGCACAGATAGGTGCCATCTTCGCGGGTTTCAGTCCAGGGCAGCACTGTTTTGATATCGTGATGAGTCGCCGCGCTGATGGCGGCTGAAACGGTGCCGCTTTCGCCCAGTAACTCGATGTTTAATCGGGTTGGGAAAATAATAGTATAAGTCCCTTCTTTTTCGCCGATTAAGGCGTTTTCTGGTGAAATCCAGATGGAGTCCACTGATTCGGTGCCATCGTGCACGGCGAGATGATCCGATGGTGCAACGGCAAGATAAAACCACGTATCAAAGCGTTTCGGCATCATAGAGGGGGTTACCCAATGCGCAAACGGAATGAGGACATCGCAGGCGAGTCGTAACTGCTCTTGCGCTAAAAAATCAGCAAAGCTGATGTCGCCAGCATGGATCTTCTCTCGATAATCGGAGAGTTGTGCCAAGCGGTCTCCGGAAATTAAGTCGGTTTGGCCCTGCGCGCGCGCGAGCAATACGCCGCACTCTTCAAACGCCTCACGGATCGCGCCAACCTGCATCGCAACTTGGTAGTCGGTGGCGCCAGCAACGCCGTCGCAATAGTCTTTAGCGAGTTGATCAGCGGCATCAATTTTTCCGCCTGGAAAAACCAGCGCGCCAGAGGCGAAATCGATTTGGTGGTGTCGCACGACCATGAAGACTTCAAGGCCCTGTTCGCCATCTCGAAGCATCAGAATCGTCGCGGCGGGTACGGGCGGCTTGTCATTCATCGTTGTCGTTCTCCTATAATGCGCCAGCCTTTGGGTTCGCTCTGAAGCCTCAAGACTTTGTTGCTAATTTCTCGATATCGATCAGATCGGTAGGATTGACGTAACTTCACATCTACCTGAGTCGGGGTGATGGGCGTAAACGACTCGTACGATAAATCGAGTTGGATGTAAGAGGGGATTAATATGCGCTCGCGCCGGTTCATTTCCCAGAGGTTTCGGGATTCACCTTCGGCGAGCTCGAAGTCGTCGGAATACAGGGATAAGTATTGATCCGGGTTTTGGGCCATCCAAGCTGCCGCCCATAAATCTAAAGTATTGGTGATTGCGCTAATAGCGTTGCTATCTAAAGGCGCAAGCGTCATGGGTTCTGCTTCTGGGTTTAGGGTAGGCCTGATTTCGGCATCGGGCTTGATCAGGCGGCCCCGGTTGAAGTCGCCCTCGTAGGTTGTGCCATCGGGTAAGATCATCATGCCGGGTCCATGGCGCAAATTATCTTTGAAACTGCCAATAAATCGCGTGCCATCTTGCCAGTATATGGTGCCTTGCCCTTGTCGCATTTGGTCCTGGAGGCCGCCGACATAACGGGTGCCATCGGGCCAAGCCAGGGTTTGCGTACTGGGTTCCTCGGCTTGCACGACAGGGACAAAGCCAAAGGCAATGATGAGGGAGAAAAAAACTAGGTGCATGAGGTAAATCTCACTATTTAGTAAGCAGACTAACACTGCTTCTTGGTCAACGAAAAGCACCGAGCACAATCGGCCCCAATGTCGTTTAAGGTGTCCTGATCAGAATGCGTTGTTCAACAGCGTACTGAAGGACCCGATTGGGTTCTATAATGAAGGGCCCATCGCGTTCAACGGTCATTCGGCAGTCGGTAAGGTTAGCCAGATCGTGCGTGCGGTCGCCATCATAGGCTAGGATCCCTTCTCCAGAAAGAGAAAGCCCCGAGCCAAAGGGGACCGCTTCATGGTGCTGCACACAGACGTCTTGCCACAGTCCCGGCGAAATGGGCACTCTAACGCGACAGACCGCCGGTATGCCGCATTGCACTAAAACCCCAAAGTCATCCAAATGCCCGCTGGGTCTTAAGTATCCACCGATGGGAGAGAGTCCGACCGAGGCCGGTTCCGCGCGGGTTAACAGGAGTGTGCCAAGGCGGTCGCCTTGGAATGGTAGTAAAGAGCCCAAGCTGTCGTTGTGCAAAACAACCGCATCAATGAGCGCGATATCATGAATATGCGTTTGGTGCGACATAGCGCGTATGTGGATCCGCTTACAACGGCTTGTGATGGCTTCTTTGGTTATCTGCCCTGATGCAATAAGGCCCGCTGCTGCGCCGGCTAAGGAGGCTTCAATCATCATGGGGAAAACATTATTTGTCCCCGTTGAAAGCGGCATGAGCGCGCAGTCAGGGTACCGTCGGGAAACGATGCGATTGGTGCCATCGCCGCCGAGCACGATAAAGGTTCGGCAGCCGGCTGCCCACATAAGGTCGATCATGGTCTCGGTATCGCGCGCGGTATGGGTTAGGGCAAAAGAGAGTATTTCCACCTGATCCCTTTGGGGCAGATTTTCGACCGCGCGTTCATTAATGCGAAACGGTTCTTGAGCCAAAAATATACGCTGAACACCATTTTCGAGCGCCGCGAGAACCAATCGCGTGACCTGCTGTTGCTTTTCGTGATGGGCACTGGTGCTGGCCCGGGCGGCGACCCGTCTAACATCGCGGCCAGACATCGGATTGACGACGATGCCGAGGTACCCAGTCGATGGTTCGCTCAACGCGCGAAGACCCAATCGGTTTCACTGCTAAGGCTCGGTTGGTATTGGTAACCATCGGTATCGAAGGTTTTGAGGTGTTCAGGTTGCTTAATACGCTGCTTGATGACGAAATTTGCCATGGCGCCCCGCGCACGCTTTGCAAAGAAGCTAATAATTTTAAGTCGACCATTGCTCGTATCTTTGAAAACGGGATTAATGATTCGAACTTGACCGAGGGCCGGCACATCAACGGCCTTGAAGTATTCATTCGACGCAAGGTTAATGAGTACGGGTTTCGTTTGGCCATCAAGGTCCTCGAGGAGCTTTTTTGCCAGCGCCGCTTGCCAAAAATCGTACAGATCAGCACCGCGTTGATTACTGAGCCGGGTGCCCATTTCTAATCGGTAAGGTTTGATCAGGTCCAGGGGTTTGAGCAAACCGTAGAGTCCGGACAACATCCTCAGATGTTTTTGTGCAAATCGAATATCTTGCGTGGAAAATGTATCCGCTTCTAACCCTTGGTAAACATCTCCCCGGAATGCAAACAAAGACTGCTTTAAAGCGCCCCGAGCAGGCGTCCAAGTTTGAAAGCGTTCATGGTTAAGTGCCGCAAGCTTTGGACTGATTTTCATCATGCTGGCGAGGTCTTGCTCGGATTTTGTTTTCATCAATTTGGCGAGGGTAGATGCCTCTCGCAGCAAAACGGGTTTCGAGGTCTCGGTGGTCGGCGCTGGTGTATCGAAATCGAGCGTCTTAGCAGGGGATAGGAGCATCAACATGGGCAGTCAGAATCAGGGTCGTCAGTGTAGGGGTATCTTATCGCACGAAGTCGCGTTTGGCATGGGTTTCTTGAATTGCCGGCGATGGAAGATCGATTGTGCGCTTTAACGGGCCCGCCGTGATCTGAGGTTGGACAAAGGTGTGGCCCCATGAGGGCAGGCAGCGAAGGCCCTCAATGCGAATTAAAGGTTCGGTCTCAGGCTTCTTGGCGCTCAAGACCGAAAAGTAGGGGACAGACTAGGCTAAGGGCGTTCCTGCAGCTGGAAGTGGGCTATCGAGCCTGTTCAGGCACTGATCTCGTTCCAAATGAGTTAGCGATGGGATCGGTCTTCGTTCCGGTAGGCTACCAATATCGATAGGATCTTGATTCGAGTATGACCCGCAGCACGGATTGTGTTGAATAAATTCAAGAAAGGCCTAGAATTCTTTAATTATGCTGTTCGATGTAGGTTTGCGTGCCGCCTTAAAGGCAGTGGCAGCATGCTCAGGAAGCTCGGAAAGTGTCATTGGTCCTTGGTGTATGATGGCCACCTGACAATATTAAAATAGACTAAGTGATGATGCTAGAAGACGCTAAAAGATGTCTAAGGCATAAACGCCAAAAGGCGTTGAATGAGGTTGCAATTAAATATTTGAGTCCAAACACAAAGGGCTCAGATAATCCTTAAAATGATAGGAGCATGGTCGAATGGTTAAACAACACGACGGGTCAGAAAGTGGTCTAGATGTGAAGCAGATGGTCTTAGCAGCGCTGTTGATGTTTGGCTTCATAGGGGTGGCCAGCGCGGAGGCGCCGCGAAGTCCGGTTGGCAAATTAATGGATCCAAACGGCGCCGTAGAATACAGTCGTGACGGCGAAAAGTGGCGCCCGGTGACACGTGCTAAATATTTATTTTCGGGGTATCACGTTAGAACCGGTGCCGATGGCTCGGGGAACTTCATCAACCAAGAATCCGGGTTAGCGCAAAGTTTAAGCGCGAACGTGACGGCGATGGTCGGTGATGCTGGGTTGGAAGTTTCTGCCGGTGAGGTGTCGGATCCGTTTAGCAGTGATGCCGGTCTGATGGATGGCTTAGCCAATAAATTTGCGTCGGCCCAGCGGTACACCACGGTTCGTCGCGCTGTTAAGAAGCCGGGCGAGCCCGATTGCGAAGTAAAGGTTCGCTTAGCGCGTAAGATTACCGTTTCAGAAGGCTTTGCCGATTTGGTATGGGAAAAAGCCTGTCCTGACAATACCTTCGTGATTGTTTTAGGCGAGCAACAATTTGATGTGCCAACTGGAGAGGCAGGCGAGCACATTCGCTTTCAGTTACCGGTGCCAGCAGCGGGCGAATATGATCTGCGATTGGATGTTAAGGCCGGCGAAGAAGTCGTGTATACCCCGCGGCGGCCTGGTAAGTTAAAAGTGCTGGCTTCAGCTGAAGAGGCGACCATCAAAGCCTCACTCATGGCGGCTGGCGATGATTATTTTGCCCAGGCAGATATGCTCGAACAACACGGCTTGTTGGTGCCAGCAATGGATGCCTATCGTGCCTATTTTGATGCCTACCCAGATGATATTGAGATGAAGCCTTTGTTTATCGCCAATCTTCAAGCGCTTCAATTAATGACGGAAAAAACCGCAGAGGCGCAGAAATACAATGACTTTATCTCTGAATAAACGTTGGATGCAGCCGGCTAGCGGGGCGGCGCGCTCTTGAACGTTTTATCGTTTTTAAAAGGCAGATTCGATCTGCCTTTGGTTGTTCTCTTGTTTGGTTTGGCTTTGCTTGCAGAGTATCGAGAAGCCTTAACCATTGTCGAGGACGAGACCATCTCTTATCGGCATCTTCTGCGATCTGGGTACGGCGATCCAAAATTAACTGCGCCGAGTCCGGAAGTCACGGTGGTTTATACCGATGAAGACTTCTACGATGAATACGAGGTGTATCCGCTGCGACGGGTTGATTTAGCGACCATTATTACCCGGTTGAGCGCGATGGGCGCATCGGTCATCGGGGTGGATATGTTGCTCGATTTCAACAGTGCCTATAACGAGGACCCGACCTTGGTCGACGCCATCGAGGCGGCCGGCAATGTCTTGCTGGTTTCGCAGGCGGAAATTTCAGACGATGCGGGTTACCAAAAAACAAACTTTGCGATTCCCAAGTTTTCTGGTGTCGCCGAAAGCGGCTATTCCAATATTTCGTCCAACAGCGATCTAGCCGAAACAATGGTTCGGCTTCGAATCCATCCAGAGGTGGCTGAACGAGACAACGGCTGGCCTTTTGCGGTAAAAGCCTTGTCAATGTATGTGGGTGAAGCGCCGTCACTCCAAAACCATCAACTTTTCATCGGTGATGAAATGGTGGCCCAGCTTGATCAGCACAATGATCTCTATTTGGAATACCCTAGTCTGCCGCGCACCCTAGATTCAGCGGGCAATCGAGCACGACATGAAGTAGAAGGCATCGCCGCTGGGGATATTCTATTTGTCGATGAGGAAGAGTTGGAAGATCTTTCGTATTTGGTAAACGGCAAGATTGTATTGATCGGCGAAGTCGCCGAAGTGGCGCACGATCAATTTGAGACCCCCGCTGGGAATATCTTCGGAGTGAATATCATTGCTAGCGAGATCGGAACGCTTTTGAAAGGTGGGCCGTTGCGCGCGGCGTCCCTCACGATGGAATCGCTGATCGCGGCGCTTTTGTTGGTCATAATCTTGGGAACCTCTTTTATTGCAGCCCCTTTGATTCGTAACGGGATTAGCTTGCTTGGCGCGATCGCGTTTATTGGATTTTGTTTTTGGGCCTATGCGATTCAGGGCTTAATAATATCTATGGTCCCGAATATCATTGCCGTGGTGCTGTCAGTCATTTTAGTGAACGGACGGTTTTATCTGAACGAGATGGGCCAAAAAGCCTATATTAAAGACGCCTTCGGGCAGTATTTGTCGCCAACGGTTGTGGCGGATCTGGTGAAAGATCCAGATAAATTGACCCTCGGTGGCGAAGAGCGAGAAATGACCGCTTACTTTTCTGATATTGCGGGGTTTTCGACTTTTTCAGAAGGTATGACGCCGACACAGTTGGTGGGCTTGCTCAATGAATATTTGACGTCAATGTGTGATGTCATCATTGCGTCGGATGGCACCATCGATAAGTTTGAGGGAGACGCGATCATCGCCTTCTGGGGGGCGCCGATTGATCAGCCCGCCCATGCCCGCCAAGCCTGCTTCGCGAGTATTGATATGAACCATGCACTGGGGGGGCTTAGGGATCAGTGGATGGCGCAGGGCTTGCCAAAAGTTGCCGTAAGGATGGGCGTGAATACCGGGCGGATGGTTGTCGGGAATATGGGTTCTAGCCAGCGGATTAACTATACGATCATGGGGGATGCGGTTAATCTTGCCGCCCGACTCGAAGGCGCAAATAAGGCGTTTCGGTCTGACCTGATGATTTCGGAGTCGACCTATCTGCAGTGCGCCGACGATGTGGATGTCCGTGAGCTTGATATCATTCGAGTGGTTGGCAAAGCTGAGCCGATTCGGGTTTTCCAGCTATTGAATCGAAAGAATCAAACCTCAGGGGTGCTTGCCGATGTCGTCGATCGCTATCATGGTGGGTTGCAATTAATTAGAGATCGAAACTTTGTGGATGCCAAAGCGGCGTTTCAAGCATGCGTTGATCTAATTCCAGATGACGGACCATCACTAACCCACCTCGCGCGATGTGAGGCGTTTGTGTTGACGCCGCCACCGCAGGATTGGGACGGTGTCATGGAACTCAAAGAGAAAGGTTGATTGATGGCGGGCGTGATACAGCAGTCGATTTTTGACGCGCTTTCGGCGACCTTTGACCCGAGTTATTTGGTGGTCACCAACGAAAGTCATCAGCATAACGTGCCGCCTGGCTCGGAGAGTCATTTTAAAGTGGTGGTGGTCTCGGATAGCTTCGTTGATCAACGACTCATTCAACGGCATCAGCGGGTTAACCGGGCTTTGGCCACACAATTGAACGGCCAAATTCATGCCTTGTCCATGCACACTTACTCCCAGAACGAATGGATACAAAAAGGTGAAGCTGCGCCGTTGTCGCCCAATTGTTTGGGTGGGGGCCGCACGGTTGATGCCGCCAAGTGAGTCCGTTGGTGGAAACGACGAACCCGTCCGTTTGGATTTCAGGTAACGCAGGCTTAGTTGAAGTGGTGGTGGTTCGTCGAAAGCGCAAACGTTTGGC